>ERZ777011.169-NODE-169-length-106270-cov-16.562199_pt1 | contig 106270 bp, 86 predicted proteins | sample MGYA00374964_ERZ777011 | MGnify/ENA primary metagenome ERZ777011 (study PRJEB29310, sample SAMD00008975) | mouse gut metagenome | study: EMG produced TPA metagenomics assembly of the Metagenome analysis of fecal microbiota from mouse which was promoted... | reverse complement strand
CGGAGAACTTCTATGTCTCACGCTTGAGAAATGCCTGAAATACGGCATTTCTCATAAAAATTTGTGCCGCCATGGAGTGGCGGCATGGAGGTTAGTATGAAAGAAAAAATATTGCCCGCGTATTCCCCGGGCAGATGGAGGAAAATATGTGTGGAATTGTAGGCTATATTGGCACAAAGGAAGCAGCCCCAATCATTTTGGACGGTCTTGCAAAACTGGAATACCGCGGATATGATTCTGCCGGCATGGCAATCTATGACGGTGGGAAGATTCATATAAAAAAAGCGATGGGACGCCTGAAAGTGCTGGAAAACCTGACCCATGGCGGCGAGACCATGCCGGGCTTTGCCGGAATCGGGCATACCAGGTGGGCAACGCACGGCGCGCCCAGCGATATCAATTCCCACCCCCATTTTAACAAGAATGAAACCATAGCCGTAGTACATAACGGAATAATTGAAAACTATATACCGCTCAGGAAAAAGCTTCTGGACAAAGGATATGAATTTATCTCCGAAACGGATACGGAGGTGCTGGCGCATCTTTTGGATTACTACTATAAAGGAAATCCCCTCGAGACAATTACCAAGGTGCTTCACCGTGTGGAGGGCTCTTATGCGCTGGGAATCATGTTCGCAGATTTCCCGGATGAAATCTATGCCGTGCGCAAGGACAGTCCGCTGATTGTGGGGCAGAGCAAAGAGGGATGTTTTATTGCTTCCGATGTCCCTGCCATTTTGAAATATACAAGGACAGTTTATTATGTGAATAATCAGGAAGTGGTAAAGCTGCGCGGCGACCATATGCATTTTTACTCCGTGGATGAGGAGGAACTGCAAAAGGAGCCCGTTACCATAGATTGGGACGCAAATGCAGCGGAAAAAGAGGGCTATGAGCATTTTATGCTGAAAGAAATTTATGAGCAGCCCAAAACGGTGACGGACACCCTTTCCCCCAGAATCAAAAACGGGGAGATTGTAATCGAAGAACTCAATATGACGGATGAAGAACTGCGTGCGGTCAAAAGAATCCATATTGTGGCTTGCGGTTCCGCATATCATACCGGTGTGACGGCAAAATATATTCTGGAGGGTCTGGTGAGGATTCCCGTGGAAGTAGATGTGGCGTCCGAATTTCGTTACCGCAATCCGATTCTGGAGGAAGATTCCATGGTAATCGTAATCAGCCAGTCGGGCGAGACGGCGGACAGTCTTGCGGCGCTTAGGGCGGCAAAGGAGAGAGGTTTTAAGGTGCTTGGCATTGTCAATGTGGTGGGAAGCTCCATTGCAAGGGAAGCAGACAGCGTGATGTATACCTGGGCAGGTCCCGAGATTGCAGTAGCGACCACAAAGGCTTACAGTGCGCAGCTATCCGCCCTGTATCTGCTTGCCATGAAGCTGGGAAGGGTGCGCGGCGTCATTACGGACGAAGTTTTTGCCAAACTTCTGGAGGACTTGAAAAAGCTGCCCAACCAGATTGAACTTCTGCTGGGACAAAAAGAAAAGATACAGCGCTTTGCAAACCGTTACGTGGGAGCGAAGGATATCTTTTTTATCGGAAGGGGCATAGACTATGCTATTTCCCTGGAAGGCTCCCTGAAACTGAAAGAAACGTCCTATGTGCATTCGGAGGCTTATGCGGCGGGCGAGTTAAAACACGGACCCATCTCGCTGATTGAGGACGGTACGCTGGTAGTGGCCATTGCCACACAGCCCGCTTTGTACCCAAAGACCATCAGCAATATGGTGGAGGTAAAGGCAAGGGGCGCTTTTGTGATGGCAATTACCTGTGAAGGGAACAAAGCGATTGAAAAAGCAGCCGACTATGTCACCTATATGCCGGAAACCAGCCCATGGTTTGCCAATTCCCTCGCAATCATCCCCTTACAGCTTTTCAGTTACTATGTAGCGGTGGGCAAAGGCTGCGATGTGGATAAACCCAGAAATCTTGCTAAGTCCGTTACAGTGGAATAGTTAATACAATTGTCATAGATTTATCACAGAATAAACACAATTACCGGGTATACTGATTCTATCAATAAAGGACTTCCAGAAAATTGTGTAAAAAAAGAAAAGAGGGTATTGTGATGTACGACAATGAAAATTATACCAATCCCGGAAATTATTATCAGACGTCTCTAAATGAGCCTCAGGTATATGAGAAGGAACTACAGGAGGAAGCGAAACCCCAAAAGCAGAAGAAGAGCGGAAAGGCAGGGCGTTTTTTTAAAAAGGCGGTTGCCTGTGCGGGCATAGGGCTCTGTTTTGGACTCTGCGCCGGCGTGGGAATTTATGCGGTGGGTGAAAGCACAGGCGTATTTGACAAATGGCAGCGCGCAGGCGATGTTTCTTCCATTTCCACAGAGCAGTTTTCACAGGAGGATATACAGGCCATGGTAGATAAAGTGCAGGCCCTGACAGAAAGTTCCGGTGCGCACAATACTACCAACATTACTTCTGTTTCCTCTGATGTGACGGAGGTGGTGGAAAAGGTAATGCCGTCCATGGTCTCCATTATCAACCAGTATTCCGAGCGGGTCACCTATTTCGGACAGCCGTTGGAGAGGGAAGGGAACGCCAGCGGTTCCGGCATTATCGTAGGGGAAAATGAAACGGAGCTGCTGATAGCCACCAATTACCATGTCATTGAAGACGCTAAAAAGCTTACGGTATACTTTATTGACAATACGGAGGCAAAGGCTACGGTAAAAGGAACGGATGCCGACATGGATTTGGCAGTCATTGCCGTTCCCTTTAAAGAACTGGAAGAAGGTACGAAAAATGCCATTTCCATTGCCAGGATGGGTGATTCAGACAGTCTGAAGCTTGGTGAGCCTGTCATCGCCATAGGCAATGCCATGGGATACGGGCAGTCCGTAACAGGCGGATGGGTCAGCGCATTGAACCGTGAAGTGGAATTGGAGGATGGTTCCACAGGTACGTTTATCCAGACAGACGCTGCGATTAATCCGGGTAATTCCGGCGGCGCCCTGCTCAATGTAAACGGAGAGGTCATCGGCATCAACTCCAATAAAATCGGCGGTACTTTTGTGGAGGGCATCGGATATGCCATTCCCATTTCTGCCGCCCAGCCTATTCTGGAAGATTTGATGACGAAAGGCCAGGGAGAAAGGGTACCGGATGGAACGAGCGGTTACCTTGGTATCGTGCCGCAGACCGTAACAGATGAAATCAATGAATTGTACGGCATTCCCAAAGGTGTTTTTGTTTCCCGTGTGGAGGAAGGCACTCCCGCTGCGGAAGGCGGCATCAAACAGGGAGATATCATCAGAAAGATTGGCGGAACCAGGATTACCACTGCTGAGGAACTTCGCAATGAGCTGGCATACTATCATGCCGGTGAAACGGTGGAGATTGTCATTGTGAGAAATCAGGATGGAGAGTATGAGGAAATCACCCTTGAGGTAACTCTTGGCAACAGACCGTAATGATTAAAATAATCAGGAAAAGCGTCCCGAAAATGGAAAATATCTCTGTTTTCGGGATTTTTTTCATAGGTTTTTTAGAAAAACTTCACTTGTGCAGCGGGAGGGTATTCGTTATAATAAGTCTGTACGCATTAGTCAGTAAAGGAAGAGGAGAAAATATGTCAGATTACGATAATAGAGATACGGAAGTTCTGGATGAGGGGGAAGAGAAAAAAGAGTCTGGCGCCGACGGCACATCGGAAGACAGGAATGAGAAGGAATACGAGGATGTGTGTTTTATCTGCAGGCGCCCAGAGAGTAAGACGGGAAAGATGTTCAGGCTTCCCAACAATATTTCCGTGTGCAACGACTGTATGCACAAGACGATGGACACGGTAAGCCAGTTTGATTATCAGGGTATGCTCGACAGTCCTGCGTTCCAGCAGGATTTGGAGGATTTGTCCAAGAAGGGGATGCCCCATATCCGTTTTGTCAACATATCAGATTTGCAGGGGGAAGGCGGGATTCCCAACAAGCAGAAGCTGAAGAAGAAAAAGAGCGGGGAAAAAGCAAAACCGGTTCTGAATATCCGTGATATACCTGCGCCCCATAAAATCAAGGCAAGCCTTGACGAGTATGTGGTAGGGCAGGAACATGCCAAAAAGGTAATATCCGTTGCCGTGTACAATCATTACAAAAGAGTGGCTACGGATACCATGGATGAGATTGAAATAGAAAAGTCCAATATGCTGATGATTGGTCCTACGGGCTGCGGTAAAACCTATCTGGTAAAGACGCTTGCCAGACTGCTGGATGTGCCCCTCGCCATTGCGGATGCCACTTCCCTGACGGAAGCGGGATACATCGGCGATGATATCGAAAGCGTGGTTTCCAAGCTTCTTGCGGCGGCGGACAACGACGTGGAGAGGGCGGAACGCGGCATTATTTTTATAGATGAAATCGATAAAATAGCCAAAAAGAAAAATACGACCTCCAGGGATGTCAGCGGTGAGTCGGTACAGCAGGGTATGTTAAAGCTGTTAGAGGGGGCGGAGGTGGAAGTGCCTGTGGGCGCCAACAGCAAAAACGCAATGGTTCCCCTTGCCACCATCAATACCCGCAATATCCTGTTTATCTGCGGCGGAGCCTTTCCTGATTTGGAGGAGATTATCAAGGAGCGTTTAAGCAAGCAGAGTTCCATCGGTTTTAACGCCCAGTTAAAGGATTATTTCGACAAAGACAAAAACCTTCTTTCCAAGGTGACGGTGGAGGATATCAGAAAGTTCGGCATGATACCCGAATTTATCGGCCGCCTTCCCATTCTCTATACCTTGGAAGGTCTTTCCAGGGAAATGATGGTTAAGATTTTGAAGGAGCCGAAAAACGCCATTTTAAAGCAGTACCAGAAGCTGCTTGAACTCGATGAAGTAAAGCTGGAATTTACGGACGGGGCGTTGGAGGCCATAGCGGAAAAAGCAATGAAGCGGGAGACAGGCGCAAGGGCGCTCCGCTCCATTATCGAAGAGTTTATGCTGGACATCATGTACGAAATTCCCAAAGATGACAATATCGGCAGGGTTACCATCACGAAAGAGTACATCGAAGGAACCGGCGGTCCTATTATTGATATCAGGAACAGTATGGCCGTCAGTCCGGACAGACTGCCTGTTTTGGCGGAAAATGCATAATGTGACTTCGGATGGCTTAGGACAGACATAGAAGTGAAATAATTTCATAAGATAGTACTAAAAAACGGGAAGCGGGAAGAAATGCGGACAATCGTCGGGCTGCTTCCCCTTTTTATGCTTATGACTTGTGAAGAAAAAGTTTTGTCGGAGGATTATGGAGAATTAATTGTTGATTTTTCATATCCCATGCCGTCTGAGAACGGTTTTGAGGATTTTTGTTTTACCCGTGTCAACGACAGGTACGGTATCGGCTATGTGGCGCAAAGTGAATTGGACCCCATTATGGGTACAATGTATGTTTATCATTATCTTCCCCGGATATTCGGACTGATGGCGGATGATTTTGACCCGGTCAGCCTTATAAATTCCGGGATTTTGCAGACGCAGCGCCCGCCGCTGTCCTTAAACGGGAGCGGCGTTGTGGTGGCTTTTATTGACACGGGAATCCGCTTTGCGCAGGAAGAGTTTTTAAATGAGGCGGGCAACAGCAGGATACTGGCAATCTGGGACCAGACGGTTCAGACGGGCAGCCCTCCTGAAGGATTCCGGTACGGAACTTTGTTTAGCAGGGAAGATATCAACGAAGCGCTGCGGGCGGAAAATCCCTATGACGCGCTGCTCTCCTATGATGAAATCGGACACGGCACCGCCATGGCGAGCGTGGCGGCAGGCAGCGTGGTGGATGGCGGCAGGAGTTTCAGGGGAGCGGCGCCGGAGGCGGAAATCGTGGTAGTAAAATTAAGGCAGGCAAAACAGAACCTGAAAGATTATTACATGATACCGGAAGGAGTGCCTGCTTATGCGGAAACGGACATCATGCTGGGGGTTAAATTTGCCGAATCCTTTGCAGTCACTTTCCGCAGGCCGGTGGTTATCTGTATTGGGCTCGGCAGTAACCAGGGGGACCATAATATCGGTTCTTCCCTGGCGCGGTATCTCAACAGCTTATCCACCATACGAAACAGGGGCATTGTAATCTGCGGTGGAAATGAAGGGGATGCGGCGCACCATTACAGCGGTTCCGTTCCTTACGGACAGGATGCCCATACGGATGTGGAAATCCGGGTAGGGGAGGGAGAAAAGGGCTTTATGCTGGAACTGTGGGGCTGTGTGCCGGATGTGTTCTGTGCCTCCATCCGGACGCCCGGCGGGGAAACCATCCAGAGATTCAGGCCGGGGATGGGACGGAGCCTTACGTATTCCTTTGTCTATGAGCAGACGAAGGTAACCATCGACAGCCTTTTGGTGGAGCCGACGACAGGGGACGAATTGATTGTATTCCGGTTTCAGGAGCCGACGGCGGGCATCTGGCGCATCAGCGTCTATGCGTCCCAGGACGGAGGCAGAAGGAGCTTTAACATGTGGCTTCCCATCACCCAGTTCATGCAAAGCGATACCTATTTTCTGGACCCCAGCCCCTATGTGACGCTGACGGACCCGGGAATTGCCGTCAATCCGATTACCGTTTCCACCTATAATGATTTTAACAACAGTTTCTATGCAAATTCGGGAAGGGGATTTCTGCGAAACGGCACCATAAAGCCGGATTTTGCGGCGCCCGGCGTGGACGTTTCCACATCCCTCGGAAAACGAACCGGTTCCAGCCTTGCCGCCGCCCTGACAGCGGGCAGCGTGGCGCAGTTCTTTCAGTGGACCGTGGTGAAAAACAATGACCCGCTTGCCGAAAATGAAGAGATTAAGACCTATTTTATCAGGGGCGCCGTCAGGGAGCCGGGACTGGTTTACCCGAACCAGGAGTGGGGATACGGGCGTCTGAACGTGGCGGAGGCGTTTGATTCGCTGGCAGGAGTGTAAGCGCAGCTTAGTCTGTCTGCCAGTTACGGCTGAAATACTTTTGTTTAAACTGTCTGGGAGTCATGCCGGTTTCCTGCCTGAAAACATTGATAAAATGGCTGTGTGAACAAAAATTCAGGTAATTGCCAATCTCAATGGGAGTATATTCGGAATGCTGGAGCATGTTTTTGGCCGCGTCAATCCGCAGTCCGCGGATATAGGCGGAGATGGTGGCGCCTACCTGTTTTTTGAAGAGTGCGGAAAGATAAGCGGGACTGAGTTTCACATAATGTGCCAAATCCTGAAGAGTGATGGGCGTATGCAGATTGTCATAAATGTAATCCAGGCATTGACGGACAGGTTTGGAAAAGACCTGGCGTGTTTTTAGCCGGCGCATGCGCCCGGTGAAATCAAATATCATCTCTCTGTGCAAGGCGGATATTGCTTCTATCGTGGGGGCAGTGTCCGCTTTTCGTATATACAGGTCGCTCAAAGTATAGGCTTCTTCTGAAGGCATACCGGCTTCCATGCAGAAACGGGTAATCAATGCGATGGATATCACCAGATGGTAACACAGATTCCGAATCGGATTATCGGAAAGCGTTCCGAAACCCTTGGAATCAAGAGGCGACATGGATTCCTCCACTTTTTTAATATCGCCGGACTGCACGGCATGGAAAAAAGCAAGTTCAGAAGAGTATGCAGAATGCACGGAGGCATTTTCACGCTGCAGGAAAGTGGAAAGGGTAAAGGATTGTTCCGTATTCATACAATCACTCCTTTTTGTTTGCCGATAGTATAATTATACATAAAATCATAACATTTATCGTAAATAAATGATATAGAATCCCTCAAATTTTTTCTATAATGAAGGAAAAGAAATTTCCCGGGCAGGAGGAGGTATGATATGAAAAGAAAACGTTTGCTTTGTTTTTTGCTGGCAGGACTTTTGACAGTCCAGCTTGCTGCAGGCTGCGGAAAACAGGAACAGACAGCAAAAACAGGAGTGGATGAAAATGAAATTCCCACAGAGACGGGGGATGCAGGGGACATGGAGACAGTGAATGAGGAAGATATAGCGGATTTATATGAAGGCTATCGGCTTCTCTGGCATGATGAATTTGACTCGGACGAACTGAATACGGATAACTGGACGATAGAGCAGAGGGAGCCGGGCTGGACAAACAATGAAATGCAGGCTTATACGGATTCTGCCCAAAATGTTTACATAGAAGACGGAAAACTGATTTTAAAGGCAGTGAAAGATAAAAATGAAAACGGACTGACCTGCTATACTTCCGGCAAGGTGAACAGCAAGGGGAAAAAACAGTTTTTGTACGGAAAAGTAGTGGTGCGTGCAAAAGTGCCTGCAGGACAGGGATTGTGGCCTGCAATCTGGATGATGCCGCAGGATGAAAGTTTTTACGGTCAATGGCCCAAATGCGGGGAAATAGATATCATGGAGATATTGGGGAACCAGACGAACACACTCTACGCCAATATCCACTATGGAATGCCCCATGGGGAAAACCAGGGGATATATAAGATGGAGGACGGCAATTTTTCGGAGGATTTTCATGAGTTTTCCCTGGAGTGGGAACCGGATGAAATGCGCTTTTATGTGGACGGCGAGCTGTACCATACCGTCAATAACTGGTATACGGCAGTAGAAGGTGAGGATAAGGTGACTTATCCGGCGCCGTTTGACCAGCCGTTTTTTGTGCAGCTCAACCTGGCAGTGGGAGGAGACTGGCCCGGTGCGCCGGATGCCACTACCAATTTTGATGAAGCAGAATTTGCAATAGATTATGTCAGGGTGTACCAGAAAGAGGCCTATGATACGGATGTTGTGAATCCGTCCTTCGTCATGGGGGAGCCGGATGCCACCGGCAATTATGTGCGTAACGGAGACTTTGAAATCGCCGAAGATTTAAGCGACGAGGAAGACTGGAAATTCATTCTTTTGGAAGGCGGCAAGGGAGAAGCGCAAATAAAGGACGGTGCATTGTGTATAACGTCCACCAGCGCCGGTTCACAGGAGTACTCTGTCCAGCTGGTGCAGCCGGATATCCCCATAGAACAGGGGGGCGTGTATCGTGTTACTTTTGAAGCCATGGCGGAGGAAGACAGGGAAATGAAAGTTGCGGTAACCGCGCCGGAAAAAGCGTGGGTGCGCTATCTGGAGGATACCTCCCTAAAAATGACGCCGGAGTGGACAGCGTATGAATTTACTTTTACCATGGACAGGGAAAACGATGCAAACGGGCGGTTGGAGTTTAATATGGGCAGCCAGGGTTCCACGGCAGCCGTTTACCTGAGAAATGTCCGGCTGGAAAAGACGGGAACCGTGGAAGTGGAAACAGGCACGTCGGAAAAGACGATACAGTCCGACGGTAATTATGTGTATAACGGAACCTTCCAATACGGGGATAAAAGATTAAAGTACTGGGAGGTGGTTAACAATCTGGAAGGAGCGTCGGTAGAGGTTACCAACCAGAATCTAATCCGCAGGCTGCATGTGCAGGTACCGGAAGGACAGTCGGACCTGCAGAAATTGCAAGTGATACAGCCCGGGCTGGCATTGGCGGGTGGAAGTACATATAACCTGACATTTGATGCGTGCGGGGATGCGGGGCAGACCATAACCGCCGACATAGGGGGCCAGAGCTTTGAAGCGGAGCTTACGGAAGAAATGAGCCAGTACAGCTATTCTTTTGAACTGGAAAAAGGAATTGAGAAGCCTTCCCTCGTATTCTCTTTGGGTGCGGCAGGAAACATCTACATTGACAATGTAAAGATTAAAGAGGACGGCGCGCTGATTAACGCTTCTTTTGCCAATGGCTTTACCGGATGGCTCCCTTTTGTGGATAACGGTATTGCCAATGAGGTTTCTTATGCGGTGGATTCCCTGACGGAAGAAGACGCAGCGGGATTTACCATTGCAAATACGGGTGAACAGAACTGGATGATACAGCTGATGCAGAAAAATATCAGTTTGTATAAGGGTAAGACTTATGTGCTGCGTTTTGACGCCAGATGCAGCGTGGAGCGGCGAATGGAATGCGCGGCGCAAAGGGATGGAAGCCAGGATGATATCTGGACGGAGTATGGAAAAGACAGTTTCCTGTTGACATCGGAATACCAAACCTATACACTGGAATTTGAAATGACGGAAGAAAATAACCTGTCCGCTATGATAACCTTTTCCATGGGGGCGATAGACGGGGAGGTTATCACAGAAGAACATGTCATTTATATTGATAATGTGGTCTTGGAGGAAAAATAAATTTCCATGGTATATGTTTTGGTGGCGGCAGGTATCTTTATTGCAGATTTGATGATAAAGAACCGGATAGAAAAAACAGAAAAGCAGGGAGGGAGCCGAAGGATATTTGGCGGCAGGCTTTTGCTGCGAAGGCATCACAACAAGGGATTTATACTGAATAAAGGGAGCGGGAGGCAATGGCTTGTTGCCGCCTGCTCCCTCGTTCTGGTTCTGCTATGCACGGTTTGTTTTATTGTAAGTTTGGGAAACAGGGGAAGCGCCCTTTTAAGAACCGGCCTGGCAGTATTGCTCGGCGGGGCATATAACAACACCTACGACAGGCTGAAGCGCAGGTATGTGGTGGACTATATCAGTTTTCCCGTAAAGTGGAAGCGCTTTTCCGATATTGTATTTAATCTGTCCGATTTTTGCATTGCGGCAGGCGCTTTTTTATGTTGTCTGGCAGAAATAGTAAAAATGTGATATAATAACCGCAGTATAAACAGTAAAAGGGGAAAGGTACGGTAAAAAAAATGTCAGAAAAATCAGAACAGTTAAAAAAGCACCTGGATAAGCTGGCGCAGTACAGGCATGTGATGTCTCAGATGTCATGGGATTTCCAGACACAGACGCCGAAAAAAGGAGTCGGATACAAAATCGACGCCATCACTTATTTTTCGGGCGAAATATTTAAGATGCAGACTTCCGAAGAGCTGGGGGAATTATACGAACAGCTGTCCCTGCCGGAAGAGTTTGACGCATTGGATGACGCCATGAAGCTGACGGTCAGCAGGGGAAAAAGAGAATACGAAAGGGATAAAAGGATTCCTGCCGATTTTTATCAGGAGTTCATAAAAGAATCCAAAATCTCCGAAAAGGCATGGGAAGAGGCAAGGGAAAATGCGGATTATGCCATGTTCTGCCCGCACCTTCAGAAAATGATAGATATGCGGAGCCGTCTTGCAAAGTATATGGAGCCGGACAAAGAAGTGTATGATACCCTGCTTGACATGTACGAGGAGGGTGTGGACGGCGCGCTTATTGACAGGCTGTTTACGGAGCTAAAAGAGGCGCTGGTTCCCCTTCTGAAGAAAATAATAGAAAAGCCGGAACCTGATGAAACGGCGCTTTTCGGCAGGTTTGACATCAGCAGCCAGAAAGAACTGGGAAAGTACCTGCTTTCTTACATAGGGTTTGACATGGACGCCGGCGTCGTGGGGGAAAGCGCGCATCCTTTTACCATGGGCTTCGGGCCGGGTGATGTACGGATTACCAACCACTATAGGATAAATGAAGCGGTGAACGCCATGTTCAGCACCATACATGAAGGCGGCCATGCCATTTTTGAACAGGGCATTGACGCGGCATATGAGAAAACTGCGGCGGCTAAGGTGGACTTTCTGGGCCTGCATGAGAGCCAGTCCCGTTTTTACGAGAATATTCTGGGAAGGAACATCAATTTCTGGAAGCCGATTTACGAAAAGGTAGGGGAATACCTGCCCCGGTTTCAGGAAGTTCCGTTGGAGCATTTTTATAAAATCATCAATCATGTAAAACCGAGCCTAATCCGTATCCATGCGGATGAACTTACCTATTGTTTTCATATCATACTCCGCTATGAGATAGAAAAGGCTATTTTCCGTGACGGTGTAAAGGCCGAAGAACTTCCCGGGCTCTGGAATGATAAAATGGAAGAAATGCTGGGTATCAGGCCCTCCAATGACGCTGAGGGCATCCTGCAGGATATGCACTGGTCGGACGGCTCCTTCGGTTATTTCCCTACCTATCTTTTAGGAACTATTTATGACGGTATGTTCCTGGAAGAGATGGAGAAAGACCTGGGCAGCTTAAACACGGTACTGGAGGAAGGCAGAATCAGCGAGATAACGGCATGGCTTCATGAGAAGATTCACCGTTACGGCAGCATGAGAACCTCTCCCGAGGCAGTGAAAGCGGTGTGCGGTCAGGAAATCACGGCAGCCCCGATTATCCGCTATTTTACCGAAAAGTATACGCGCATATACGGGATGGCAGATTATGCGGCAGGTGTAATCCTGCCTGACGGGGAGTATATCCTGACGGATAACCATCTGGAAACCCTTTTGGAAATTGCAGGACAGCCAAAGGAAGTTTTGTGGGATATGATACCCAAGGAAGACTCCGCCCTTTTCTGGATGATTGCCTATACCGGCTGCGTCATCACCGACTATAATTCATCCGTAGGGACGGCGATGACCGAACAGCAGGAGAAAACATTCCGCGCAATGGTGAACCATGGCGTCTTGCTGGATAAATACTATGATATAACGAATGAAAGAAAAAAGATGGCTGAGGAGAACGGGGAAGTGTAAAAAAGCCATTCAAAGCCTTGTATGTGAGTAAAAAAAGAACCGTTGCTTTTATGACTGAATAAAAGCAGCGGCTCTTTCAATTTACGCTAATTATGCGCCTAAAGTCTTTGCGCTGTCGTTCAAGAACAGCATGTAAAGGATGGTTCCAACCAGCGAAGCAATCGCTACGATAATGCTTGCAAAAGCAGCAATAATGTTGATAATCGGAATCAGTGCAAGAAGGGTGATGACAACAGAAACGATGCTGCATACAAGGTTAATCAGCCATACGGTATGTCCTTTCTGTGCCACAGCGGCAGCGCCGACCTGATTCATGGCTTCCGATACGGAGGTGCATACAAAGTATGTTACCAGCAGGGCAAGTACGGTTGAGCAAATAGCGAGAATGGTGGCTAAGATGCCTATGCCGGCAAATGTTCTGATAATGGAGAGAACGATGTTTGCGATGGTGATGTAAAATGCCATCATGCAGCCCTGAATGTCTTTTCCTGCCTGAAACAGTCCAATCATGCTTAATACGCCGAATACGATTGAACCGATACCGGCAACGATGTTGATAACCGGAATAATGGCGAGTACGGAACAAATGATAGTACCAACTGCAGCGATAAACATCTTGCGCAGGCCGGGACCTGCATTAGTGAATTTTTCCATTTAAATTTCCTCCTAATATGTAGTTTATATAATTTTTATAAATACATTATAGCAAATTTATATGTGGAATGTCTATACAAATATTCCTGAAAATGGTATACTGATGGACATAAAATGCACGCTCCGGCATTACATCGCCGGTTAAAAACGATAGCAAGAGAGGTAGCCTTATGAGCAGGAAAAAAGCAGTGGTTTCTTTAGGACATGACGCGCTGGGGTATACGACCCTGGAACAGTGGGATGCAGTGAAGGTGACGGCAAAAGCGCTGGCAGATTTGGTGGAGGAGGATTACCAGCTGACCATTACGCACAGCAACGGACCGCAGGTCAGCATGATTCACAAGGCCATGACGCAGCTGCGCCGCGTCTATATTGATTATACGCCGGCTCCCATGTGCGTATGTTCTGCCATGAGCCAGGGCTATGTAGGTTACGATATTCAAAATTCCCTGCGTGCCGAACTGCTTAGCCGCGGCATCAGCAAGCCTGTCAGTACGATTCTGACGCAGGTGACGGTGGACCCGTATGATGAAGCATTTTATGAGCCGACCAAAAAAATCGGCAGGTATATGTCCAAAGAAGATGCGGACACCGAGGTAAAAAAAGGCAATTATGTGATAGAAGTTCCGGGCAAGGGTTACCGCCGCGTGGTTGCGGCTCCCAAACCGATTGATATTGTGGAAATAGAAAGCATCAAGACATTGGCAGATGCGGACCAGGTGGTCATCGCCTGCGGAGGGGGAGGCATCCCCGTTATCGAGCAGCAGCATGCCCTCAAGGGGGCGTCCGCCGTGATTGAAAAAGACTGTATAGCAGGCAGGCTGGCATCCGACTTAAAAGCAGACTGCCTGATAATCCTGACTTCCGTGGATAATGTCTACAGGAATTTCGGGAAAGAGGACCAGCAGCCTATTGAGCGCATGAGCGTGGAAGAGGCGAAGGCTTACATGGGAGAGGGCCAGTTTGAAGAAGGCACCATGCTTCCCAAAATCGAAGCCGCCATAGCATATCTGGAGAAAGTGCCGGAGGGCAGCGTACTCATTACCTCACTGCAAAAGGTAAAGGATGCCGTCAGGGGAAAGGCTGGCACCTTGATTACTGTATAATTTGCAAAAGATGTAAAAGGGGCGTCACGTTTTGTGACGCCCTTTTCTTCAATTAGCCCAGATGTGCAAATGTAGCGCCTAAGCGTGTATCAAAGCCAAGCGCCTGATACATTTCCTCATCACAGGGGGCGCAGCAGACGGTCAGGCTTGCAATGCCTTCTTCCCTGCACCAATTTTGGGCCGCCTGCGCCAGCATTTTGGCGATTCCCTTTTTGCGAAACACAGGCTCAATATAGAAATCATCAAACACGCAGGTGTCGCCGCAGGCAAAGGTGGAAAAACATCTTGCCACACTGCACATTCCTATGGCACGGCCGTTTCTGCGGGCCACGAAGAAAACGATTTTCTTGTTCAGGATTGCTCGTGAAAGCAGCGCCTGCCGTTCTTCGGATAGCGCCTGTTCGCCAATCTCTTTCAGAAAACCATTCTCCAGTTTTCGGAGCTGCCAGTCTTCTGCATCAGAGAGAATTTCTACGGTGACAGGTGCAGTGTCTGTCGGCGGCAGAATCATCAGAGGTTCTCCCCATTCATCAACGCCGTTTTCCGTAAAGCCGATGTCTTTCCAGAAGTGAAGCCGCCTTTTGTCGCCGCCGTAATTCAATTCGGCATAAAGCGCGCCGTTTTGCCCTGCCCAGTCAAGAAGCGCAAAGGCACAGTCTTTTCCAGTGCCGTTACCACGGAACTTTGGATAAACGCAAAACTCCATGATAAAGCACTTGCAGTCTTCCGTGTTGTAAATTACGGGCAGGGCAAAGCCGATGTCTTGTCCGTTACGGCAAAAGAAAAGGTAATGGCACCGGTTTTTAGGCCTGTCATGAATTTTTTGGATATCTGCACGGTATTCTGCGTCGTTAAGAAAGTATTGCCTGTCTTCGTCATGGGGGTCGGGAAAGATATCCCGTTTAAAATAGACATGAAGCTGCTCCCAAAAGGCAGCAGTATCGGTTTTTGTGACTGCTTTGCGGATGGTAATCCGGTTTTCCATTTTGTCCTCATTTCTGTGAATCTTTTTTGTCAGACTCACGGTTGAAATTCCTTCTTATTTATGACTTCGATGATACATCTGATTAGACTATCTGACGGATGGCTTCTTCCAATACCTCAAAATAATTTTCAAAGGTTTTCCTGCAGCAGGCAGGGTTATTGATGACGATTCCCGGCGCACGCAGTCCGGTCAGGGAAAAGCCCATGGCAAGCCGGTGGTCGTCAAAGGTTTCAATATGCGTGGGCTTCGGCGCACCCGGATATATGGTCAGCCCGTCGTTATGTTCCTTACAGGAAATGCCCATGGCCCCGAGGTTTTTTACCATGGCGCCGATGCGGTCGCTTTCCTGATGGCGGATATGCCCGATGCCTGTGATGGTAGTCGGTCCGTCGGCAAAAGGCGCAATGGCGCAAAGGGTTATTGCCTGGTCCGAACAGGCGGACATATCAACGGTAATTCCTTTTAAGCTTTGGTTCTTCGGACCGCAAAGACACAGCCCGTCTTTGTTTTTGGAGACAAAACAGCCCATTTTTTCCAGAACACGCAAAAACAGGACATCTCCCTGCAGGGAGTCTTCCCGCACGCCTTTTACCGTGACGGAAATGCCTAACAGGGCGGCCATCGCATAAAAATAACATGCGGCGGAAACATCCGGCTCCACCCGGTAGGACAGGGCGCGGTAATGCTGTCCGGCGGGAACGACAAAAGAGCCATCCGGCATTTTCGTGGAAGAAACGCCAAACTGCCGCATCATTTTTCTTGTCATCTCAATGTAAGCCATGCCGTGGCTTCCCTGCACATGTATGGTAAAATCTGACGGAGCCATGCCGGCGGCAATTAACAGCGCGCTTAAAAACTGGCTGCTGGAATCTATATCAATGGAAATTTTGTTTTTCCCAAAGCCGTGTCCATTTAATGTAAAAGGAAAGCAGCCTTCTTTACCCTCGTAAGTTATCCCGCATCCCAGTTCCTGCAGGGAAGCTAACAGGGGAGCCATGGGCCTTTTTCGCATCTGCCCGGAAGCGTCCATGTGGAACGTACCGTTTTGCACTCCCAGACATGCCGTCAAAAACCGTGCGGCAGTGCCTGCGCTGCCCACATACAGGGAAGCTTCGTTTAAAGGGATTCTGCCGTCAAGGCCAAGGACCTCCATCCGGCAGTTTTCCTCATCGGAAAAGGTTTCAAATCCCAGTGCATCCAGACAGCTTAAAAAGTGCCTGGAGTCATCGGAAAAAAGCGCGCCCTCCAATGTGCTTCTGCCTTCGGCAAGCATGGCAAGCAAAAGGGCGCGGTTGGTTATACTTTTGGAGCCGGGAACGGAAACCGAAATATCTTTTTGGAAAAAGGTTTTGCCAAAAAGGCAGGGAACCTCGTAGGTGCTGGTGTTAATCATGGCAGTATCCTTTCTTCAGGGGAGGGATTGGGTGTTTATGCTACATATATTACTGGAAAAGTACGGCATTGTCAAAAAAGGTTTTCCTGCATAGAAGTGTCGGCACAATGATGACGCGTCAACCTAAATAAAGTTGACATTTAGTGGGAATGGGTGTAAGATTTTTATTAAAATTATCCTATTAAATAAGTAGGAATATGAAGCGGACGTGAATATGCTTCAGATGGGAGAAAATATGGCAGGGATAGTGGAAAGTGCAACACAGTTAATTGGAAATACGCCCCTTTTGAAGGTAAGCCGGTATATGGAGAAGGCGGGGGTAAAGGACGCGGTAATTCTGGCAAAGCTGGAATACCTGAATCCGGCGGGAAGCGTGAAAGACAGGGTTGCTTTCAATATGGTTGAACGTGCGGAGGAAGAAGGAGTTTTAAAACCGGGCGCCACTATCATAGAGCCGACAAGCGGCAATACAGGAATCGGTCTTGCCAGCGTGGCGGCGGCGAAAGGGTATAGGACGATTTTGACCCTGCCCGATACCATGAGCATGGAAAGGCGAAATCTGTTAAAGGCATACGGTGCAAAACTGGTTTTGACAGAGGGAAAGCTGGGCATGAAGGGAGCGATTAAAAAGGCAGAAGAACTGCACAGGGAAATCGAAGGCTCCGTTATCATGGGGCAGTTTGAAAATCCATACAATCCTGAAGCGCATGAAAAGACTACGGCGCCCGAAATCTGGGAAGATACTGAGGGCAGGGTGGATATTTTTGTGGCCGGTGTCGGAACGGGAGGGACGATTTCCGGCGTGGGAAGATACCTGAAAGCGAAAAATCCATCCGTCAGGGTGGTGGCGGTGGAGCCTGACGGCTCGCCGGTACTGTCGGGAGGAGAACCCGGCCCCCACAAGCTTCAGGGAATCGGGGCGGGATTTGTGCCCGGAGCGCTGAATACGGAAATTTATGATGAGATTATCAAAGTAAAAGATGAAGAAGCTTTTGAGGCAGGACGCGCCGTTGCAAGGACTGAAGGAATTTTAGTAGGTATTACATCAGGGGCAGCGCTTCATGCGGCAGCCCTTTTGGCAAAGAGGCCGGAAAATGCGGGAAAGACCATAGTGGCGCTTTTGCCCGATTCGGGGGACCGCTATCTGTCCACGCCTCTTTTTTCGGAGGGGGAAACGCAGCTATGACGAAGGACATGACGCAGGGAAAACCGATGAAGCTGATATTGGGATTTGCCATTCCCATGCTGCTTGGTTATCTGTTCCAGCAGTTTTACAATCTGGTGGACACCTTGATAGTGGGCAGGATTCTTGGGATGGAATCTCTTGCCGGCGTGGGTTCTACCGGCTCTGTCAATTTTCTGGTAATTGGTTTTTGTATGGGAGTCTGCGTAGGCTTTTCCATTCCTGTTGCCCAGAAGTTCGGGGCCGGGGATGAAGAGGGTCTGAGGAGATATGTGGCGAACTGTGTCTGGCTGGGTATTGCATTTTCAGTGGCAATGACCCTGGTAACAGTGCTTTTCTGCAGGAATATCCTTCTTTTAATGGATACGCCGGAGGATATCTTGGAGTACGCTTATGCATATATCCTGGTGATATTTATCGGTATCCCCACTGTGTTTTTGTATAATATCCTGTCAGGCATTATCCGGGCGCTGGGAGACAGCAGGACGCCGGTTATTTTTCTGGTGTTTTCCTCCCTGGTTAACATTGGATTGGATTTACTCTTTATTTTGTATTTTAAAACGGGCGTGGCAGGAGCGGCATGGGCAACCGTGATTTCCCAGGGATTGTCCGGCATTCTCTGTCTTGTTTATATCACGAAAAAATTTCCCATACTCAGGATTTCAAAGGAAGAGTGGAAACCGGATATGCATAAGATGGGAAATCTGTGTGGAATGGGCATCCCCATGGGGCTTCAATATTCCATTACGGCAATCGGCAGCGTCATCCTGCAGACGGCTGTAAACGGACTGGGGTCCGCGGCGGTGGCTTCTGTGACGGCTGCAGCTAAAATAGGCGGTTTCCTGATGTGTCCTTTTGAAGCCATGGGTTCGACGATGGCGTCATACGGCGGACAGAATGTGGGAGCACGGAAGCTAAAACGGATTAAAGAAGGGCTTTTTGACTGCATTAAGCTGGGAGCGGTATATTCCGTTATCGCTTTTGTCATTGCCTATTTTTTCGGAGCGCCGCTTGGAAGGCTGTTTATGGAAAAAGGAAATGCTGCCGCCGCGAACCAGATAGTAGACAATGTGCGGTTGTACCTTTTGATTAATACGGCTTTTTATTTTCTATTGGCGCTTGTCAATATCGTCCGGTTCATGATACAGGGAATCGGGTTCCCGGCATTTGCCGTTTTGGCTGGAGTGCTGGAGATGGTGGCAAGGGCGCTGGTGGGTCTTGTGCTGGTGCCGGTTTGGGGATTCCCCGCTGCGGCTCTGGGCAGTCCCATTGCCTGGCTGTTTGCGGATGCGTTTCTGCTCCCGGCGTTTTTCCATGTATATAAGAAGTTAAAATTACAGTTTGGGGAAGAATAAATGAACATATTAACGGTGGATGGCATTACAAAAGCATACGGGGAAAGAAAGCTGTTTGACAAGGCTTCCTTTTTTCTGCAGGAAGGAGAAAAAGCCGGGATTATCGGTGTGAACGGAACCGGCAAATCAACGCTTCTGAAAATGATTGCGGGGCTGGAGGAGCCTGATGAGGGCAGTATTGTCCGCGCATCCCATATGGTGATAAGTTTTTTGCCGCAGCATCCTGTATTTGCAGACGATGATACCGTTCTGGAGGCAGTTCTTGAAAAAAACGGCGTAAGAGATGGCAGGGAAGGGGAAAGCGAGGCAAAAGCCATGATGACAAAGCTTGGCATCACGGATTTTTCCGAAAAGTGCAGGTATCTGTCGGGCGGACAAAAAAAACGGCTGGCGCTGATAAAGGTTCTGCTGTCCCCATCGGATATCCTGGTTTTGGATGAGCCGACCAACCACTTGGACGGAAAAATGGCGGACTGGCTGGAGGATACGTTGAAAAGACGCAGGGGTTCAGTGGTTATGGTTACCCATGACCGCTATTTTCTGGACAGCGTTGCCACCAGGATTGCAGAGATTGACCAGGGGCATATTTATTCTTACGAGACCAATTATTCCGGTTTTTTGGAACTGAAAATGCAGAGGGAGGAGATGGAACTGGCTTCGGAGCGAAAACGCCAGTCCATTTTAAGAACAGAACTGGAATGGGTACGGCGCGGGGCAAGGGCGCGCTCCACCAAGCAAAAAGCGAGGCTTGAAAGGTATGAAGAATTAAAAAACAGGAAAGCGCCTGTGGAGGAACAACAGGTGGAACTTTCTTCCGTCGCTTCCAGAATGGGACGCACTACCATTGCCCTTTCCCATATAGCGAAGGTTTATGGGGACAGAGTTCTCATAAAGGATTTTTCCTATATCTTTCTGAAGAATGACAGGGTGGGGTTTGTGGGAAAAAACGGCTGCGGCAAGACTACCCTGATGAAGATAATCAGCGGACAGTGCGCGCCGGATGACGGAACGGTGGAAACAGGCAGTACCATCAAAATCGGTTATTACGTACAGGAATGCGAACTGCCCGGGGAAAATCGGGTGATTGACTATATCAGGGAAGCGGCGGAAATCGTAGAAATGCCGGAAGGGAAAATCACCGCTGCCCGGCTGCTGGAAAAATTTCTTTTTTCCGGGGAAGACCAGTATGGGCTGATAAACAGGCTTTCCGGCGGAGAAAAACGCAGGCTGTTATTGTGCCGTGTGCTGATGGAGGCTCCCAACGTGCTGATACTGGACGAGCCTACAAACGACCTTGACATTGCGACGCTTTCCATACTGGAAAGCTATCTGGACACGTTTCCGGGCATTGTGCTGGCGGTATCCCATGACCGCTATTTTCTGGACAGGACCATGCGGCGTATTTTTGCCTTTGAAGAAGAGGGTAAAATTCGGCAATATGAAGGAGGTTACTCCGATTATCTTCTCAGGAAGTCGGTGGAAGAAGAGCAGAAAGGAAGCGGTGCGCCCGGATGCCCTAAGGACCGGACAGATAACAGGGAACAAAAGGCTGCAAAAAGCGATAAGCGGCAGACGCCCCGTAAACCGCGGCTTTCTTATAAGGAAATGAAAGAATATGAAACCATAGAGGAGGACATTGCCGCTCTGGAAACAGAGATAGGGGAACTGGAAACGGAAATTTCAAAAAATGCAAGTGACTTTATAAAACTACAGGAACTGGGAAACCGGAAAGAAAAACTGGAAACAGAACTGGAAGAAAAAATGGACAGGTGGATGTATCTGGAGGAATTGGCAGCAAAATAGCGTGGAAAGAAGTTCTAATTGTCTTTGGCAATTTCCGCTCAAAGCAGAGGCTGTTTCGCGGAGAACTTCTAAGTTCCACACCGAAAAATGCCTGAAATGCGGCATTTTATAAGGCAACCAGCAGGCTTTGTTTTAATCTTCAATATCTTCGTTTGCCGCAATGGCGGAAACAACAGTAGAAACAACTGAAACAACAACTGCAAATATGATAATCAAAAGACCTCCGCCTAAAATTAAAAGCTCCATATCGTGCCTCCCAAAAAAGTTATCCTGTGTCCCATTATAGCCTGTTTTGGTGAAAACCACAACAGGTATTTTTAATGTCTTCGTATTTTACATGACAGCAGCCCCGGCGTGCATTTGTTCCAACAGGACGCGTTTTTACACGGTCCCTTATGGAATCAAATGCACGCCGGGGCTGCTGCCATGCAAAATACTGGAACCAAGGGCATTTTTTGGTTTCACCACACATAAATATTATAAAAAGCACAGAGGTTTCTGATTATGAAGCGTAAGATAGACAAGGCCTTGGACCATTTAATTGTACTGCATAGAATAGAGGATAAAAAAATTCCAAAACCGGGACTGGGAAAAGCAGTCGGGATTGGGATTTTTTTATTGGGCGTATTGCTGCTTGCCGCAGGCATCATACGTTACAATCCCATCACCATTATTACCAGTTCCACAGTGGGAAACCGTGAACTGCCTATTTACTGCGTGGAAACGCCGGAGCCGAAGATTGCCATCACTTTTGACGCGGCATGGGGCAATGAGGATACAGGGAGGATTCTTGACATACTGCAAAAAGAAGAAGTGAAGGCAACTTTTTTTATGACGGGAGGATGGGTGGAGGCCTACCCGGAAGATGTAAAAGCCATTCTGGCGGCAGGGCATGATTTGGGCAATCACAGTGAAAGCCATAAAAACATGAGCCAGCTTCTGGATTCGGAGAAAAGGGAAGAACTGATGACGGTACATAACAGGGTGGAAGAACTGACAGGGTATCAAATGTTTCTGTTCAGGGCGCCATACGGGGATTATGACAATGCCGTGGTGAACACGGCAAAGGAATGCGGTTATTATACCATCCAATGGGATGTGGACAGCCTTGACTGGAAGGACTATGGAGTGGATGCCATTATAGACAGGGTTACACAGGATGACCACCTTGGAAACGGCAGCATCATACTGTGTCATAACGGTGCAAGATTTACGGCGGACGCCTTGGAAACCCTGATAACAAAGCTAAAAGAAAAAGGCTATATCTTTGTACCCGTATCCGAACTGATTTACCGGGACAATTACCACATGAACCCGGAAGGCAGGCAGATAACGGATTTAAAGGCGCCTGCCGATGGGGAGATGTAGGTAGGTGGGAGGTAAATTTGCCTACTGCATGACGGCGCCCGACGCGGCATTTGTTCCAAACGGGGACGTTTTCACTCCGGTAAAAAGCGCAGCGGCACTAGGATGTCAAAGAACGACATCCAAGGGCCGGCGTTTTTACAGGCCCCTTTTTGGAATCAAATGCCGCGTCGGGCGCCGTCATGCAGTAGGCAGATATGCCAGGGGTATTTGACGTTTTCCTGGGCGGTGTGCTATATTGGTTGTAGCAGGATAGGAAAGGGAGAGAGCCATGATTACCATAAGCCTTTGCATGATAGTGAAAAATGAAGAAGCGGTATTGAAACGTTGTCTGGACTCGGTGGCGGATTTGGTAGAGGAGTTGATTATCGTGGATACCGGTTCGATGGATGCCACCATGGAAATTGCGGCTTCCTATCCCCATGCCAGAATTTATGAATTTGCATGGATTGATGATTTTTCTGCTGCAAGGAATTTTGCCTTTTCCAAAGCGACAATGGAATATATCTATTCAGCGGATGCGGACGAAGTGCTGGATGAAGAGAACAGGGAGCGTTTCCGGATGCTGAAACAGGCCCTGCTTCCCGAGGTGGAAATTGTCCAAATGAAGTACGGCAACCAGCTTCAGTTTGGTACTGTCTATAATTTTGACGAAGAATACAGGCCAAAGCTGTTCAAAAGACTGCGTGAGTTTGTGTGGCAGGAAGCCATCCACGAAACGGTCAATATCATGCCCGTTATTTTTGACAGCGATATAGTCGTTACCCACATGCCCGAAGAGTCCCATGCAGGAAGGGATTTTAAGGCTTTTGAGCGGCTTACGGGCAGGGGCGTGCGCCTTTCCAAACGCCTTCACAACATGTATGCCAAAGAACTTTTTATTGCCGGAGAGGATGCGGATTTTATCCGGGCGTCCGCGTTTTTTGAGGAGTCGGCAAGGGATAACGGCAGGGACGCGTCGGAGATAAAGGAAGCCTGCCTTGTGGCGGCGTCCGCGTCAAGGAGAAGCGGTGACGCCATCGGGTTTTTCCGCTATGCGGTAAAAGTGATTGCGGATGAAGGATGCTCGGAAATCTGTTATGAGATGGGCGAATTTTACTTTGACAGGCAGGACTATGAAGAGGCGGCAATCTGGTATTATAATGCCCGCTATGAAACGGAAGCGCTGCTTGCCGCAAAAACAGGGGGAAAGGACGCCCTTCAGAAGCTGGCGTTATGCTATGAAAGAATGGGGCTGCCCAAAGAGGCTGCATTTTACAGGGAGGAAGCGCTGAATTAGTAAATCTGTAGGAAAATTGACCCCAAAACCTTGTAAAAAATAGCCAATAGGCAAAAAAGCAAAAGCGTGGTAAGATAGCAATACACTACCTGTTGAATTGAATGAGACGAGAAAGCAATCAGGGCGTTATACGCCTTTGCAACTCATCATTTGATTCAGGAGGTTTTTTTATGCAAAAATGGAGTAAATTATTATGGTATTGGATGCTAGCGGCGATTATGGGAACTGCCTGCTTCTGCTTTGCCGTCATGAAAGTGCATGCAGGGGAAGTGACGGGAGAGGAAGCCTTTTTCACCCATGTGCATACATCGGCCTGCTATCAGACATCGACAGGCAGCTGCATGGGACAGCATACCAGACAGTATGGAAGCGAGTACAGGAACTATCATTGTGCAGGCTGCGGCGCACAGACTTCCCACTATGTGACGGCGGATACCTGCCGTTGTCCGGTAAAGGGAAGCACATGGCAGGAGAACGGCAGGGCGGTGTGTACCGTCTGCGGGACCGTGCATTCCTCGTGGAACGCCGCACAGTCTGCTTCAGAACATACCATTACGGAGCAACGGCTGAGCTGCGGCATATCTGAAGGGGAAAAGACTTTAAGCGTCCGGATTGCGGCAGACAATAGCTGGACAAACAGCGGCGTCAGTTTATATGTCAGAAGCAGCGCCGTCAGGCAGGACGCTGCAAACGGAAACGTGACTTTTGATTGGAGCGGGGGAAGCCTATATGTGACGGAAAACGGGACTTATTCGGTTAATGCTGCAAACGGAGCCGGAAAGACGGTTACCGCCTCCATAGATATCAGCTGCATTGACAAGTCAGCGCCATCCATAACGGATGTGTCGGGAGATACAGGAGGGATGACCAGAAACAGGATAGCCGTTACCGTACAGGCGCAGGATGGAGAAAGCGGGCTTGCAGAGAGCGCCTATTCTTTTGACGGAGGATTGACATGGGGCAGCAGCCCTGTCTGCAATGTAGAGGAAGGAGCGGCCGTACAGCTTGTGGTGCGGGACAGGGCAGGCAATACGGCAGGCAGGACCCTGACGCGGGGGGATTTTCCTTATCCGCCGGAGCCGATACCTGCGCCTTCGGGCAATCCTTCAGGTGCGGGTACAGATACGCCCGCAGTTTCACAGGAAAACGGGAAAGATGGCGGGAATGGCAATACGCCGGACGCGGCAGGAAGTACGGAAGGTAAAACACAGGAAACGGGAAATAAAACAGAAACGGGAAATAAAACAGAGACAGGAAAGAAACCGCAAACGGAAAAAAAGGCGGATGTAGGAAAGAAAGCAGAAACAGAAAAGAATCCCGGAGTAGAAAAGAAACCCACAGCAGATAAAAAAACAGAATCCTATCAAAAACCGCAAACGGAACGGAGTGCAATGACGGGCATGGAAAGCAGTGAAAACGAACCGGGAAAAACGCAGACAGACCGGGGCGGCAGTGGAGCAGAAGACCAAGGCACAGGAGAGCAGGCGGCAAGGCAGATAGTCATAAAACGGCAGGAAAAGGCTGCCGGGTATGAAAATACGGCTAAGGAAAAACCGGTTCCGGCTCAGGAAACGGAGAGTGCGGATTCATGCGGCAGCTACGCAGCGTTTCAAAAGAGCGGCGTCTTAGCGGATTTTCTATCTCAGAATACGGGTATGCTTGCAGGAATAGTGCTGTTTCTGGGAATTGGCGCTTTTTTGATATACCTGTTCTGGCTTCACAGCGCAGTGCTGTACTGTTATGACGGGGGCGATGCGTACCAAAAACTGGGACTTTTACGTCTGAAAAAAGAAAAGGACGCTTTTTCCCTCTACCTGCCGGACTATCTGGCGGAAGCGGCAAAAAGCCCCCGGTACCGGCTGCTTGTCAATAACCGTCTGGTAAAAAGAAGAAACGGAATGGATTTGATTGTCTACAATGAAGAGCATAAACTTCGGCAGCCGTTGGAAGAATGTGTAGACTTTGTACTTTAGACATGGTAAAATGTCACATTAGAAATACTATTGGATATTTATAGGAGAAAGATATGAGTTGGGAAGACAATGTCAGAAGGACGGTGCCCTATATACCCGGGGAGCAGCCGAAAAAAAGCGGGGTTATCAAACTGAATACCAATGAAAACCCATATCCCCCGGCGCCGGGTGTGGACAGACTGTTTAAAGAATTTTCCTATCAATCGCTCAGGCTGTATCCGGATACAGGTTCGGCAAAGCTGACCGAAGCACTGGCAGGGCATTACCATATGGATGCTTCCCGGATATTTGTGGGAGTCGGCTCGGACGATGTGCTGTCCATGGCTTTCCTGACATTTTTCCACTCCGGCAGGCCCATTCTTTTTCCCGATATTACTTATTCCTTTTACGATGTATGGGCAGACTTATATGGGATTCCCTACAAGGTTTGTCCGCTGGATGAGGATTTTAGGATAGTGCCGGCACAGTACAGTCAGGAAAACGGCGGCATTATTTTCCCCAACCCCAATGCGCCCACCGGCGTCTATGAAAACCTCGAACTGATAGAGGATATTTTAAAGGCCAATCCGGATGTGGTGGTGATAGTGGATGAGGCATATATAGATTTCGGCGGGGAAAGCTGCGTCGGACTGATTCCAAAGTATGACAACCTTCTGGTGGTGCAGACATTTTCCAAGTCCCGTTCCATGGCCGGTATGCGTATCGGATTTGCCATGGGCAGCCCCAGGTTAATCCGGTACTTAAATGACGTCAAGTTTTCCGTCAATTCCTATACCATGAACATGCCTTCCCAGATAATCGGTGCAGAGGCAGTCAGGGACGATGCCTATTTTAGGGAAACCAATGCGAAGATAATAGCAACCAGGGAGAGGGTTAAGGGACAGTTAAAGGAACTGGGATTTATTTTTCCCGATTCCATGGCGAATTTCATTTTTGCGAAACACGCTTCCATTCCGGGTAAAAAGATTTTTGAAGAGTTGAAAGCCAGAAATATTCTGGTGAGACACTGGGACAAGGACAGGATTGGAGAGTACCTGCGTATCACGGTGGGAACCGACGAGCAGATGGACGCCGTGGTAAAAGCTTTGAGGGAGATTACTGCTAAAGCATAAACCCTTTGGATAACAGGTAAGGAGCGTCAATAAAATCATATATAAAGAAAAGAGGAAAAAACATGCAGTTTTTAAAGGATGTCTGTAAGGGAGCGGTAATCGGCATTTCCAATATCATACCGGGAGTAAGCGGCGGTACGATGGCGGTGTCCATGGGAATTTACGATAAATTGATACATTGTATCACACATCTCTTTAAAGAATGGAAAAAAAGCATTCTGTTTCTTCTGCCGATTGTAATAGGGGCAGGACTGGCTATTGTGGCGAGCTCGTTCGGGCTGGAATATTTGTTTGAGCATTATCCGGTGCCGACCAATCTCCTGTTTATCGGACTGATTTTAGGCGGGCTTCCAGCCGTTACGAAAAAAGTAAAAGGAAACAAAATCAAAATAGGGCATATTGCCGCATTCCTATTGTTTTTCGGCATGGTGGTTGCCCTTGCCGCCATGGGGGAAACAGAGGGGAACGCAGCCGATTTGAGTTTTGGCTTTTTCAATGTGCTGAAGCTTTTCGGAGTGGGTGTGATTGCCTCCGCAACCATGGTAATTCCCGGGGTAAGCGGCTCCATGGTGCTTTTGCTCATTGGCTATTATCATCCGGTGCTGGAAAGCATCAATGCATTTTTCCGTGCCCTGTCCTCCTTTGATATGCAGGGTATTTTACACGGTCTGGGGATACTGGTTCCTTTCGGTATCGGTGTGCTTGTAGGGATTTTTGCGATAGCGAAACTGATAGAAATCATTTTTGAAAAGTTTCCGCTCTATGCATTCTGGGCCATTATCGGCCTGATTGTGGCGTCCCCCTTTGCCATTGTGCTTGTGATGATAAGCCAGGGGAACTTTGCGGGCGTGACGGTCATGATGGTATTGTCAAGCATTGTTACCTTTATTGCAGGTTTCTTTATAGCTTTAAAACTCAGCGAATAAAATGAATACCATGGAGGAGGATATGGAAGCGTATACGGATTTTGCATATGTTTATGACACTTTCATGGATGATACTCCATATGCGGAATGGTGTGAATTGATAAAAAATATGATAATGGAACACGGGATTTCCCGGCCGGTGCGCACAGAGGACGCGCTGGAATCGGAGAAAAACCTGGTGTTGGATTTGGGGTGCGGTACGGGGACCCTTACGGAGTTGATGGCGGACGCAGGCTTTGACATGATTGGAATCGACAACTCGGCGGATATGCTGGAGCTTGCCATGGAGAAAAGACAGCAGTCGGGGCATGAAATCCTGTATCTGCTGCAGGATATGCGGGAATTTGAACTTTATGGCATGGTGGGTACCGTTATCAGCGTCTGCGATTCCCTGAATTATATGCTTTCGGAAGAAGACTTGCTGCAGGTATTCAAGTTGGTAAACAATTACCTGTTTCCTGGCGGCATATTTCTGTTTGACTTCAATACCGTGTATAAATATGCCGAAGTGATTGGGGATGCCACGATAGCGGAAAACAGGGAGGATTGCAGTTTTATCTGGGAAAATTACTATCATTCCGATGAGGAAATCAACGAGTATGAGGTAACCGTATTTGTCCGGGAAGATTTTTCGGGGGATGTATGCAACAGTTTGACAGGGGAAAAGAACTTTTACCGTAAGTTTTCAGAGACCCATTTTCAGAGGGGTTACACTGTGGAACAGATGGTAAGGCTTTTAGAAACGGCGGGCTTGCGGGCAGAGCGTATTCTGGATGCGGACAGCCGCGGGGAAGTATCCGGTGAAAGCGGACGGATTTTTGTGATGGCGAGGAAAGAAAAGAAATGATGACGGATTATCTGGTGAGGGCCACTGCGGCAGGGGCACAGATACGTGCTTTTGCCTGTACGACAAGGCAGGTTGTGGAAACCGCAAGGAAATTGCATAATACCAGTCCGGTGGTGACGGCTGCCCTTGGCAGGCTTCTTACCGCAGGATGTATGATGGGCAGTATGTTAAAGGATGAAAGGGACATTCTGACATTGCAGGTAAGCGCGGACGGTCCCATGAAAGGGATGACGGTCACGGCGGATGCGGCAGGATGCGTGAAAGGATATGCCAATTGTCCCGATGTCATTCTTCCCGCGAATGCGGCAGGCAAACTGGATGTTGCCGGCGCTGTGGGTCATGGAATTTTAAGCGTGGTGAAAGACATGGGACTAAAAGAGCCTTATGTAGGGCAGACTACCCTGCAAACAGGTGAAATAGCCGAGGATTTGACATATTATTTTGCAACTTCGGAACAGGTGCCTTCTTCCGTGGGGCTGGGTGTCTTGATGGAAAAGGACAATACCGTAAAGCAGGCGGGCGGATTTGTGATACAGTTGATGCCGTTTGCGGAAGAGCAGGTTATAGGAAGGCTGGAGGAAAACCTGAAACGGGTGACTTCCGTTACCGCGCTTTTGGATGCAGGGAATACTCCGGAACAGATGCTGTCCGTATTGCTTGACGGACTGGAAGCAGAGGTTACGGACAAAGCGCCCGTGCAATTTGCATGTAACTGCACCAAGAGCAGGGTGGAAAAGGCTTTAATCAGTCTGGGAAAAGCGGAATTGCAGGATATGATAGAGGAAGGTAAGGATATAGAAGTAAACTGCCATTTCTGTAATAAAAATTATGTGTTTTCCGTGGAAGAACTGGAGGCCATGAAGAGGAAAGAAGGTTGACATGAAACAGGGATTTGTAAAGGTAGCAGCCATCACGCCTAAGATAAGGGTTGCCGAGCCGCAGTACAACGCGGCGCAGATTAAAATACGGCTTGCAGAGGCTTATGAAAAAAATGCGAAGGTGATTGTATTTCCGGAGTTATGCCTGACGGGATATACCTGTAATGACCTTTTGTTACAGGAGATTTTGCTGATGGAGGCAAAAAACCAGCTAATGGAACTGGCGGCTTTTACACAGGGGCATGACAGTCTGGTCTTTGTGGGTTTGCCCTTTGAAAAGGAAGGTAAGTTATACAATGTAGCCGCCGTCTTACAGGACGGCATGATACTGGGGATGGTGCCGAAAATGCATATTCCCAACCACGCGGAATTTTACGAGGGCAGGTATTTTACGCCGGGAGAGGAAGCAGTTTCGTCGGTATTTATCGGGGAGGAAGAAATTCCTTTTGGGTGTAACCTGCTGTTTGAAACGGATGCCGTAAAAGGATTTGTGGTGGCATGTGAGCTTTGTGAAGATTTGTGGGTGGCAAATCCCCCCTGTACGGGCCATGCGCTGGCAGGGGCGACGCTTTTGGTAAACCTTTCGGCTTCCAACGAAACAATTGGCAAGGATGAGTACCGTGAGATGCTGGTAAAGTCTGCCAGCGCAAGGCTGGTGGCGGGATATATCTATGCCGGTGCAGGAGAAGGGGAGTCCACGCAGGATTTGGTATTCGGAGGCCACAATATCATAGCGGAAAACGGTACGGTACTGACGCAGGCAAAGCGGTTTACCTGTGAAAGCATCTATGCAGATGTGGATATTCACCGGCTTTGCATGGAGCGCAGGAAGATGACGACGTTTGTTCCCGACAACAAGAGGGAATATCTGGTGGTGCCTTTTTCGATGGCATGCGAAGAGACAGAGCTGGACAGGACTTTTCCCTGTATGCCGTTTGTGCCTTCAAGGCAGACGGAACGGGAGAAACGCTGTGATGAGATTCTTTCCATACAGTCTTATGGCTTGAAGAAAAGATACGAGCATACTGGCTGCACAAAAGCGGTGATTGGCGTTTCGGGAGGCCTCGATTCCACGCTGGCGCTTCTGGTGACGGTACGCGCCTTCGATATGCTTTCGATACCGCGTGAAAACATCCTGGCCATTACCATGCCGTGTTTCGGAACCACGGACAGGACCTATGAAAATGCGTGCAGGCTGGCAAAGGCCCTGCGCACTACATTGAAGGAAATCAATATTAAGGATGCCGTGACGGTGCATTTTAAAGATATTGGGCAAAGCCTTGACGACCATGACGTTACGTATGAAAACGGGCAGGCAAGGGAGCGTACGCAGATTCTGATGGACATTGCAAACAAAGAGGGCGCTCTGGTGATTGGCACGGGCGATATGTCGGAGCTGGCGCTTGGATTTGCCACTTACAACGGAGACCACATGTCCATGTACGGTGTAAATGCAGGGGTGCCCAAAACCCTTGTACGCCATCTGGTTCGTTATTATGCGGATACCTGCGGGGACAGGGACTTGGAAGAGGTATTGCTTGACGTGCTGGACACGCCGGTCAGCCCGGAACTTCTGCCGCCTGTGGACGGCGTGATTTCGCAGAAGACGGAAGAACTGGTGGGTCCGTACGAACTGCATGATTTCTTTCTGTACTATATGCTGCGGTGCGGTTTTGAACCGGCGAAGGTATACCGCATAGCAAAGCTCTCCTTTCAGGGGTTGTATACCGATGACGTTATCCTGAAATGGCTGAAAACTTTTTACAGGAGATTTTTCAGCCAGCAGTTTAAACGTTCCTGTGTGCCGGACGGACCAAAGGTGGGAAGTGTGGCGCTTTCCCCTAGGGGGGATTTGCGTATGCCCTCGGATGCCAGCGCCGCGCTCTGGCTTAAGCAATTGGAGGAGTTGTAACAGTATTATTATAGAAACACAAGAGAAAGGGTGGAGATGATATGAAATGGAAAGAGGAATATTTTCAGATTGAATGGTCCCAGGAGATAGCAAATTATGAAGAAAAACTTGCTGTGGCAAAAAAGCTTGCGTCCTTTGCAAAGGAGGGCGATGTCATCGGGTTCGGCTCGGGTTCCACTTCTTTTCTTGCAGTGCAGGAGATTGCAAAAAGGGTGAAGGAGGAGGGGCTGCATGTCACTGCCATTCCGACTTCCAATGAAATCAGGCTGGTGTGTACCGCGCTTGGCATTCCGGTTGCCACCCTGGATGACGCGAGACCGGACTGGGGATTTGACGGCGCGGACGAGGTCACTCCCGATGGCTGGTTAAACAAGGGACGAGGGGGCGCGATGTTTAACGAAAAGCTAATTATGTCCAACTCACCTAAAACCTATATTCTTGTGGATAAGAGCAAATTTGTAACAAAACTGTGTGATAATTTCCCGGTTCCGGTGGAGTGTGTTCCGGCGGCTTACAAATCAGTCACAACAAGACTCTATGAACTGGGCGCAACGGATGTGCACCTGCGCCTTGCTGGGAAGTCTAAGGACGGCCCCGTCATCACAGAGAATGGGAACTATATCCTTGACGCGGTATTTGCAGATGCCGACAGTTCGTTGGAGTCTGCAATCGGGCAGATTGTAGGGGTGCTGGAATCGGGATTGTTTATCGGGTATCCTACGGAAATATTGGGTTGTTCTTAAACTATCACAAAAGGGTGTCCCCAAAGCGTAAACTTCAGGGACACCCTTTAGAAATGTAACATTGATAAGATATAGGTTATCTGCCGTTTCCTGACGAAACAGAATTTCCACGGGCCTTATCCAGTGAAGTGCGGACAGCCTCGAGAAGCACCAGTGAAGTATACTTGTTGTCATCCGAATAAGTAATGTCGTCCAAAGACTGTTTTTCATATATTTGTTCAGCCAGCGAATCAAAAGCAGGCTGAATCAGGGGATACATGGTGGTGACAGCCTCATCCAGATTGACAAGCCGGACAGAACTGATGTAGTCTGAATCCACAATCACTTCCACATCAATGCTATGGTCGCTTAAAAACAAAGTGGTGGTGTAAACACCGGGTATGTAAGAAGTTGTGACTGCCTTTGTTTCGGAGTCTGTTTCGGCTTCCGTCTCAGTCTTATTTTCTGTTTTTGGTTCTTTGTCTTTCTTATCATCAGGAAGGAACATAATAATCAGCAGGACAATGAATATAATACCCAACACGGCAAAAATTCCCGTATAGATTAATTCCTTCATATGAAGTACTACGATTTTTGTTTTAGAGCTCATAGGATATTCCCTGCATTATTCTTTTATACACAATATGCAGAAGAAGAAGGGTTTAGCACAGATTTCTCTTATTTTGCGTGACGGATGCAGAAGGGGACGCTCAAACCGTGCCGATATGCCAGCGTCGCCGCGTTCTCGCTCTATGAAAAACGTAGCAGGCGCTAAGCTCGTGAAAAACCTCGCAAAGCGCTGACGTTTTTCAAAGGGCTCCTTATGGCATATCGGCACAGTTTGAGCTGTATACATCTGCCGGGAAAAATGTACGCTGCTACAGCCGTCAAGCAAAATGAGTGAACAGAATTATATTGACAAGGGATGGCTTCGGTTGGTATTATGGAACAGAACAAGGGCGTTCTTAGGGATAAGAGCGCCTTTTTTGGTAAGTGCAATGACAGCGGAAATGGAAAGGATGGAGAGTCATGAAGCATTATACGAGGGAAGATATTATCAGGTTGGCCAGGGAAGAGGACGTGGAGTTTATCCGTCTGCAGTTTACGGACATTTTTGGCAATCTGAAGAATCTGGCTGTTACGGTGAGTCAGTTAGAGAAGGCGTTGGACAATAAGTGTAAATTTGACGGCTCCTCGATTGAGGGGTTTGTGGGCATTGAGGATTCGGATATGTATCTTTACCCGGATTTTTCCACGCTGGAGGTTTTTCCGTGGAGGCCCCAGCAGGGAAAGGTGGCGAGGATGATTTGCGATGTCTGCAGGCCGTGCGGCGAGCCGTTTGAGGGAGACCCGAGGTATGTGCTGAAAAGGGCGGTAAAAGCGGCTGAAGATTTGGGGTACACCTTTAATGTCGGGCCGGAGTGTGAATTTTTCCTGTTCCAGACAGATGAAAATGCCCTGCCGACTACCATTACCTACGAGCAGGCGGGGTATTTTGATACGGCGCCTATTGATTTTGGGGAAAATGCAAGGCGCGATATGATTATGACGCTGGAGGAAATGGGATTTGAAATAGAAGCTTCCCACCATGAAGGGGCGCCCGCCCAGCATGAAATAGATTTTAAGTATGATGAGGCGCTGGCGACGGCGGACAATATCATGACATTTAAGCTTGCGGTAAAGACCATAGCAAGAAGGCATGGACTCCACGCTACTTTTATGCCAAAGCCGAAGCAGGGCGTAAACGGTTCCGGTATGCATATTAACATGTCCCTTTTTAGGGACGGTAAAAATGTTTTTTGTGATGAAAACGATGAGAACGGGTTGAGCCGTGAGGCATACTGGTTTATCGGGGGTCTTATGAAGCATGTGAAAGGAATGGCGGCAGTCACCAATCCGCTGGTAAATTCCTATAAGCGTCTGGTGCCGGGATACGAAGCGCCGGTATATGTGGCGTGGAGCAGGAAGAACAGAAGTCCGCTCATCCGCGTTCCTGTATCGTTCGGGGAAGATGCCCGCATTGAATTGCGAAGCCCCGACCCGTCCGCCAATCCTTACCTGACGCTGGCGCTCTGTCTTATGGCGGGGCTTGACGGTATTCAAAACAAAATTGAGCCTCCTGTCGCCATTGAACGGAACATTTCTGATATGAGCGAAGAAAAGAGGCAGGAACTTGGCATAGGCGCCCTGCCCGGTACGTTGATAGAAGCGGTGGAGGAAATGGAAAAGGATGAGTTTGTGCAGAAGGTGCTGGGAAAACATGTTTCCGCGCGCTATATTGCTGCAAAAAAAGCAGAATGGCACAGATACCGCATGCAGGTAACGGATTGGGAGATTAACGAGTACCTATATAAATTTTAGCGGCATTTCCTTCAGCTTAAGGATTTCAAAAGGAGGTGGCTGCATGATAAATATTATTGTCGTTTTCCCAAAACCGGAAAACGCAAAGAGCATCAAGAGCCTGCTTGTCAGAAGTGGCTTTCATGTGGCCGGTGTTTGCACGACAGGGCTTTCGGCAGTCAGTCTGGCCGACGGGTTAACGGACGGTATTGTGGTCTGCGGTTATAAACTGGCGGATATGTTGTATTCGCAGTTATGGGAGCTTTTGCCGAAAGGATTTGAAATGCTTCTGATGGCGCAGGAACAGTATTTGAACGAATGTCTGGGAAATGATATTATCTGCTTGGGTATGCCTTTGAAGGCGGTGGAACTTATCAGCACAGTCAGTATGATGACAGAAAACATGGAGCGCCGCCGTCGGAAAAGGAAACAGATGCCGAAGGAGCGAAGCCGGGAGGAAACGGAGGTTATAAAGGAAGCAAAAGAGCTTTTGATGGTGCGTAATAATATGACCGAGGAAGAAGCGCACCGTTATATCCAGAAAAGCAGCATGGATTCCTGCACCGATATGGCGGAAACAGCGCAGATGATACTGTCCATGATGAATCCGTCTTAAGTTTTCGCATTTTTTGCACAGTCAACGCTTATAATAGCTATATCACACGGCATCTTTTGCGGTTATAATGGGAATATCAGGAAAAGAGGGAGGAATCGCTTATGAAGTTTACCAAGATGCATGGCTGCGGCAATGATTATATTTATGTGGACGGCAGCATGGAACATATCAGCACGGAGGATAAGCCGGAGATAGTGAGGCGGTTGAGTGACAGGCATTTCGGCATAGGCGGAGACGGGGTTATTTTTATCAATCCTTCCACGGAAGCGGATTTTGAGATGGAGATGTACAATGCGGACGGCAGCCGCGCCGAGATGTGCGGCAACGGCATTCGCTGCGTGGCAAAATATGTGTATGACAAGAAGCTTACCGAGAAAAAGAAAATCAGTATTATCAGCGCGGGAAAAATAAAGCATTTATGTCTTGCCATTCAGGATAAAAAGGTTATACTGGTAAAGGTAAACATGGGCGAGCCGGAGTTTGTGGCAGAAAAGATTCCGGTATTGTCCCAAAAGGAGCAGGTGATTGACGAACCCATCACGGTAAGGGGAAAGGAATACCGCATGACCTGTGTTTCCATGGGCAATCCCCATGCGGTTGTCTTTGTGGACGACGTGGAGAATCTGGAGATTGAAAAGATTGGTCCGTATTTTGAAAACCACGAGTTGTTTCCCAAGCGGACGAATACGGAGTTTGTGAAAGTACTGGACAGGAATACCGTACAGATGCGGGTATGGGAAAGAGGAACAGGGGAAACTTTAGCCTGCGGGACCGGCGCCTGCGCGACGGTGGCAGCCTGCATCCGGAATGGATATACGGAAGAACAGGTGACGGTAAAACTGCTGGGAGGAGATTTGGAAATTTTCTGGAACAGGAATGAAAACTGCATTTACATGACCGGTCCGGCAAGCCATGTGTTTGACGGGGAAATTACCATTTAGGAGAAATATCATGAGAATAAAATCGGAAGAAAATAAAGTAGAGAGAATATTATATTTTGTATTTTTTATGATAGGCATGGTGATGCTGATTATTGCGACAGCGTTAGCGGTACATACCATGCGCTTTAAGGGTAATGCAAGGGTGGTTTCGGCTGTGATTACCGGCATTGACAGAGGAACGAAGGTGGAGTTTATCCTTGACGGGCAGACACACACGGTCTGGATTTCCGAGTATAACAGCCGTCTGCATGTGGGTGATGAAGTGGATGTGTATGTGGACCGTGATAATCCGGGCCATGTGCAGATGGGGGGGACTTTGTTCCTGCCTGTTTTAGTCCTGTGCGTGATTGGCGCGGCTTTTCTGAGCCTTGGTGTTGGTTTCCTGATTGTCCTTTTGGCAAAAAAGAGCAAAAGGAAGAAGTTTATGCAGACGGGAAGGTGTGTGTATGCAGAGGTGACGGGAGGAGAGCTGTATACCCTTTACAATGTAAACGGCCGTTGTCCGTACAGGCTGGAGTGCTGCTATACAGATGAAATGACAGGGATAAAGTATCTTTACAGAAGCGGCAATATCTGGATTGACCCGCATTATTTTATTGGGCGCCAGGTAGCAGTCTGGGTGAATCCCGCGGACTTATCAAAATATTATGTGGATGTGGACAGCCTGCAGCAGGAGGACAGCAACATCATCGATTATAGATAAAGATGAAAAAGGGTTAGAGTCAGATGAAAAAATTACTGGTATATTTAAAGGATTACAAGAAGGAAACGGTGCTTGCGCCTCTGTTTAAAATGCTGGAGGCTTCCTTTGAACTGCTGATACCAATTGTGGTCAAACGGATTGTGGACATCGGTATCGCAGGAGGGGACAGGGGGTATGTGGGGCGCATGTGCCTTATTATGATACTGCTTGGCATTGTCGGGCTTTTGTGTTCCGTAACGGCGCAGTACTTTTCGGCGAAGGCGGCGGTAGGGTTTGCCACAAAGCTCCGCCATTCCCTGTTCGGGCATGTGCAGCAATTTTCATTCTCACAGGTGGACAAATGCGGGAATGCAACCTTGATAACAAGAATGACCAGTGATGTAAATCAGGTGCAGAATGGCGTTAATATGGTGCTGCGCCTGTTTTTGCGTTCTCCGTTTATTGTGTTTGGCGCTATGGTGATGGCTTTCACCATTGATGTGAAGGCGGCGCTCGTTTTTGTGGTGGTGATTCCGGTTCTCTCCCTTGTGGTGTTTGGCATTATGTTAGTTACCATTCCGCTGTATAAAAAGGTGCAGTCGGGATTGGACAAGGTGCTTGGAATTACCCGGGGAAACCTTACGGGCGTCAGGGTGCTGCGCGCTTTCCACAAGGAGGAAGAGGAGATTGCGGAGTTTCGGGAAGGCAATGAAAACCTGACGGCCATACAGATGTTTGTGGGCAGGATTTCCGCAGTGATGAATCCGGTGACATACATTGTGATAAACGGAGGACTGATTGCACTTTTGTGGATTGGCGCGCTCAGGGTGGACAGCGGTATCCTGACCCAGGGGGCTGTACTTGCGCTGGTCAATTATATGTCCCAAATTCTGGTGGAACTGGTGAAACTCGCCAACCTGATTATTACCGTCAATAAAGCCATTGCCTGTGGCAACCGTATCGAGGCGGTTCTGGAAATGGACGCCGGCATGGATGAAAAAGAAGCAGGCCCGGAAGGGAAGGAAGCAGGAAAATCGGAGGAATCGGAGAAGCCGGAAAAAGAAGCTGACGGTCCGGTTGTGGAGTTTGCGCATGTATCCCTGACGTATCCCGGCGCAGGCGCCGAGAGCCTTACCGACGTACATTTCAAGGCAATGAAAGGACAGACTGTCGGCATTATCGGCGGCACGGGTTCAGGTAAGTCTTCTCTTGTCAATCTGATTCCGCGTTTTTATGAAGCCACGAAAGGCAGCGTAAAGGTGGACGGTATTTTGGTGGAGGATTATCCGATAAAAGAACTCAGGGATAAAATAGGCGTGGTGCCGCAGAAAGCAGTGCTGTTCAAAGGAACCATCAGGGAAAATCTGCTGATGGGAAAGGATTTTAAGGACGCTGACGAGAAAGCCATAGAGCAAAAAATAAGAAAGGCGCTGGAGATATCCCAGTCCGCGGAATTTGTGGACAGCAAGCCTGAGGGAATCGAAACCCGAATCAGCCAGGGGGGCAAAAACCTTTCCGGCGGGCAGAGGCAGAGGCTTACCATTGCGAGGGCGCTTGTCAGGGAGCCTGAAATACTGATACTGGATGACAGCGCCTCCGCCCTTGACTATGCGACGGACTTAAAATTGCGCAAGGCCATCCATGGCATGGAAAACCCGCCCGTGGTGTTTATTGTATCCCAGAGGGCTTCCTCCCTTCTCGGGGCAGGCCTGATTATCGTGCTGGACGATGGGAATGTGGCGGGCATGGGAACTCATGAGGAGCTGCTTGCCACCTGTGAGGTATATCAGGAAATTTATTATTCCCAGTATCCGGACAAACGGGGGGAGGTGCAGGCAAGATGAGCACAAAGACCAAAACGATGAAAAAAGTAATGCACTATATCGGCAAATACTGGTTTTTTCTTATCTGCTCCATACTGTGCGCTGCCGTTACCGTGACGCTTACGCTGTATATTCCTATTTTGACGGGGGATGTCATCGACTGCATCCTGGAGCCGGGAAAAGTTTATTTTGATGTTATTTTTTCCATCTTAAAGAAGATGGGCGTCGTCATCCTGCTGACCGCACTGTCGCAGTGGGTGATGAGCGTGTGCAATAACAGGATTGCGTATCATGTGGTGCAGGATATCAGGCGCGATGCGTTTGATAAAATCCAGATACTTCCCTTGAAATATCTGGATGCACACCCTTATGGCGAAGTTGTGAGCCGCGTCATCGCGGATGTGGACCAGTTTTCCGACGGGTTGATTATGGGTTTTACCCAGTTGTTTACAGGCGTGATTACGATTTTCGGTACGCTTTTGTTTATGTTTAGGGAAAACGTAGGCATTACGCTGGTGGTGGTCTGTATTACCCCGGCAAGTTTGTTTGTGGCAAGCTTCATTGCCAGAAAAACATACAGGATGTTTAAAGTACAGACGGAAACAAGGGGAGAGCAGACCGCTTTCATAGATGAAATGATAGGAAACCAGAAGGTGGTGCAGGCCTTCTGCTATGAGGAAAAAGCGCTACAGCGTTTTGATGAAATCAATGAAAGGCTTGCGGACAGTTCTTTAAAGGCTATTTTCTTTTCTTCCCTCACCAACCCGTCCACGCGGTTTGTCAACAGCCTGGTGTATACCGGCGTCTGTATTATCGGTGCGCTTTCGGTAATCTCAGGGAAGATAACGGTGGGTACCCTTACCTGCTTTTTAAGCTATGCCAACCAGTACACGAAACCCTTCAATGAAATTTCCGGTGTATTCACCGAGTTTCAGAATGCGCTTGCCTGTGCTGCCCGGATTTTTGCGCTGATTGAAGAAGAGCCGCAGACTGCGGAACCGCAGGACGCATTCGTGCTGAAACATGCAGAGGGAAGGGTTTCGCTCACGGATGTGTCGTTTTCCTATGTGCCTGACAGGAAACTGATTGAAAATCTGAATCTGCATGTGAAAAGCGGACAGAGGGTCGCAATCGTTGGTCCTACGGGATGCGGCAAGACCACCATCATCAACCTGCTTATGAGGTTTTATGATGTGGATGCGGGAAGCATAGAAGTGGACGGCGTAGACATCAGGAATATGACCAGAAAAAGTCTGCGGGAAAATTACGGCATGGTATTGCAGGAAACATGGCTGAAGGCTGGCACCGTCAGGGAAAATATTGTGATGGGAAAACCCGATGCGACGGAAGAAGAGATGATTGCGGCGGCAAAGGCAGCCCATTCCCACAGCTTTATCAAGCGCCTGCCAAACGGTTATGACACGGTGCTTTCAGAGGACGGGGAAGGCCTTTCCCAGGGACAGAAGCAGCTGCTTTGCATTACGCGCATTATGCTTTGCCTGCCGCCCATGCTGATACTGGACGAGGCGACTTCTTCCATTGACACCCGCACGGAAATCCGTATCCAGAAAGCGTTCGGAAAGATGATGCAGGGAAGAACCAGCTTTATCATAGCGCACCGTCTCTCCACCATTGTGGACGCGGATGTGATACTGGTGATGAAAGACGGGCATATCATTGAACAGGGAAACCATAAGGAACTTCTTGCAAAAAAAGGATTCTATGCGGAACTTTACAACAGCCAGTTTGTGCCGGGAGAGTAGGATTGCTGTCATCATTAATTCGGAAAAGTATAACAGGAGACTGAAATGGAAAAAGAATTAATTTTGCCGGAACATTATAAACACACATATGACAAAATAGTGAAAATGATTGAAACAGCCAAGCATAAAGTATTTGTGACGGCTAATTTTCAGACAGTATATTTGTTTTGGCATATAGGACAAGAACTTAAAGATAATATTTTGAAGGGACTAAAGGCAGAATATGGAAAATCGGTTGTGAGAAATATGAGCAGGGATTTAGAACTTCAATATGGACATTCATATGAAAAAAGTTCAATTTTCCGAATGATACAATTTTATGAAGAATTTCCTGATTTTGAAAAAGTTGCTACACTGTCGCAACAATTAACGTGGTCTCATTTCAAAGAGTTGCTGCCGATTAATGATGAATTAAAGAGAGACTTTTACGCTGTTTTGTGTAAAAATGAGGGATGGAGTGTAAGAGTACTAAGAGAACGAAAAAAAACAATGTTATATGAAAGAACCGCTATTTCTAAACGTCCCGAAGAAACAATTCGGAACGATATTCAACTTCTAGAAAAAAAAGACATGATGACGGTAGATATGTTTTATAGAGACCCTTGCATATTAGATTTTTTGGGATTGCAGGACACTTACAGTGAAAAAGATTTAGAAAGCGCAATTTTAACAGAATTGGAAAAATTTGTGTTGGAGATGGGTACAGATTTTGCTTTTATGGCGAGGCAAAAAAGGATTACCATAGATGGAAAAGATTACAAAATAGATTTATTGTTCTTTCATAGAAAATTGAAAAGACTTGTTGTTGTAGAATTGAAAATTGGAGAATTTGAACCGGAATATAAGGCGCAGGTAGAACTTTATCTGCGATGGCTTAATAAATATGAGCGGTTGGAAAACGAAGAAGCGCCAATTGCATTAATCCTATGTGCAGAAAAGTCAGATGAAGTAATTGAATTGCTTGAATTGGACAAGGGAGATATCAGGGTGGCTCAATATTTGACGGCTATGCCGCCTAAAGAAGAATTGGAAGAAAAGCTGCGTTTGGCAATTCAAAGAGCGAAAATACAATTAGAGCAGAGAAAAAAGTAAAAGTTGCTACATGTAGCAACTTTTAATGAATCAATGTTTTGCGGTAACCCGAAGGGGAAATGCCGAACCGTTTTTTAAATTGCAAAAAGAAAGCCTGCCGGTTTGCAAAACCAACCCGCTTGTCAATTTCGTTGACGGGAATGTCCGATTCTGCCAGCAGTTCCTTTGCGGCGTCAAGCCGGCAGACTGTGACGGTTTCCCAGAGGGAGGAACCGGTGGTTCTTTTATAGATACGCTCCAGATAGGTAGCGTTGAGTCCGATATGTGAGGCAATCTGCTCATTGTTTTTGATACGATGGAAAGATTCCCTGATATAATTTTCCGCCTTCTCTACATAGTATGGGACGGCGGATTTTTCAGTCTGGGGAAGCCTTGCCAGGCGACAGAGCAGCCTGTAAGACAGGCTTGTTAAATAAAAGGAATCCCTTCTTCCTTCATATTCGTGAAACAGGCAGAGCATGTCCCCGTAAAGACTTGACGCATCGGGAAAAACAAGCGCCCGATTGAGGGACAGGAGCATACGGCAGATATCGAGAGAGGCATTTAACATCTGCATAAGGGTAGGAAACGACGCATTTTGGGGGAGGGTATCCGCGGTGAAGGAAAATCCCAGAATGGTACAAGGATGCGTGGCGTCACTGCTTATTTTGTGAGGCAGGGAAGAATCCAACAGAATCAGGTTGTTTGCTGTCAGGGGATATAAGCTGTCCCCGATTTCAAAACAGCATTCCCCTTCCACAACAAAGCAGCATTCCAGAAAACCGTGCGTATGCGGCTCTTTCGTATAATATTTCCAGCTTCCGTTGAAATACGCGCTCTCGACAAACAGTGGCAGATTGGGAAAATTCTGAATCAGCATGGCGCTTCCTCCTTTTTTGAAAGCATACCATAAAATGTTAAAAATCACAACTAATATTTTTTTCTGGATTTTATGTGTGAGAGCGTTTATAATGAAAAGGACGAAGATAAATGGGAGTAACAAGATGGACGTAAAAAAGGAATTAATCTTCCTGAAGCCGTGTTTCAAAAATGTAGTCTGGGGAGGCAGCAGGCTTAAGGAGGAATTTGGATACGAGGAAGCAGGGGATTCCACCGGGGAATGCTGGGGCATCAGCGCCCATCCCCATGGAGACTGCAAAATACGGGGGGGACGTTTTGACGGCATGTTTCTTTCTGTGCTTTATCGGGAACACAGGGAGATATTCGGAAATCTTACAGAGGAAGAATTTCCCCTGCTTGTAAAGATTTTAAATGCGAAGCAGGATTTAAGTGCGCAGGTACATCCGGATGACGCTTATGCAAGGGCGCACGGTGGCATCGACGGATTGGAGCGCGGCAAGAATGAGTGCTGGTATATTATGGACTGTCCGCAGGACGCGTCGCTTATCATCGGGCATCATGCCAGGACAAGGGAAGAACTTGCACGTCTTATTCACGAAGGAAAATATGCGGAGCTTTTTCGGGAGATTCCGGTGAAAAAGGGGGATTTCATCCAGATAGCGTCCGGAACCATCCATGTCATAAAGGGCGGATTTACCATATTGGAAACACAGCAGAGCAGCGACACCACTTACAGGGTATACGATTACGGAAGGCTGGTGGACGGAAAACCGAGGGCGCTTCATGTGAAAGAAAGCATTGACGTCATTAATGTGCCGGACGGGACAGGCCCTGAACAGGTGGTTCACACGGACAGGATGCCTGACGATGAAATGCATCTTTTGATAGATTGCGCCTATTACAAAGTATGGAAGTTGGCAGTGCGTACGAGGGTAACGGTGGAGCAGGAATATCCCTTTTTACTGGTCAGCGTGTTGGAGGGAGAAGGAACGGTAGACGGACAGGCTGTCTGCAAAGGAGACCATTTTCTGATACCGTCCGGCCGCGGTAAAGTGTTTTTTGAGGGTAATATGGAAATGATTCTCTCTTCTGTTTAGCAGGGTGCAACAGTGAAACTTCTCTCTGGCTTTTGTATGGAAGCGGGAAAAAGGAGGTTTGTATGGCGGAATATGTATTGGAAAACGGGGAAATCAGAATAAAGGTGGATTCCCACGGGGCTGAACTGCGCTCCCTTGTGGCTCTCAGGACGCAAAGGGAATATATGTGGTGCGGGGACGCGGCATACTGGGGAAGGGTATCCCCGGTGCTGTTTCCTGTGGTGGGATGCTGCCGTGACAAACAATACCGTTATAACGGGGAAGTGTACAGCCTGCCCCAGCATGGGTTCGCGCGTGACATGGATTTTATGATGACGGAACAGACAGAGGAAGAAATTTGGTTCTGCCTTACGGATAAAGAAAATACATGGGAAAGCTATCCCTTTGCCTTTTCTCTTGAAATCGGGTACAGGCTTACGGACAGAAGCGTAAAGGTGATGTGGCGGGTAACCAATCCCGCAGCGGTTCCGCTCTGTTTTTCCATAGGCGGGCATCCGGCTTTCGCTGTTCCGGCAAGAAAAGAAGACGAAATCACCTGCTATCTGGCTTTTACCGGGATTGAAAGCCTGATAGTGCGCAAAATTGCGGATGGACTGGCAACGGATGAATTAAAGAAAATAGGGTTATTGCCGGGCGGGCTATTGCCGGTAACGGAGGAAGTTTTTGCGGATGACGCGCTGGTTGTGGAAGACAGGCAGACTTCAAGAGTGCGGATTATGGACGGGGAAAAGAAAACCTGTCTTACGGTGACTTTTGACGCACCACTGTTTGGAATCTGGACGCCGCCGGGGAAAAATGCTCCTTTCATCTGCATTGAGCCCTGGTATGGACGGTGCGACAGAAAAGATTTTACGGGTACGATAGAAGAAAGGGAATGGGCCAATACCCTTCCTGCCGGAGAAACGTTTGAGGCCGCTTATACCATAGAGGTGTAAGCGGTTTATTTCAGTTTTATAAAAGCTTATGCATGATTTAAGAATTTGCTCATATGATGTTCATAATTGTCAGATAGGATATGAGTTAAGTGATTTTATAGGAAAAGAAGAGGAAAGAAAGATTGACGAACGAACAATATTATGAATTAATAAAACCATATGAAGATGCCGTGCAGTTGATGCTGACACGTCTGGAGGTGCTAAACCACAGCATTTATACACATTCAGCCAGCGTGAGCAAGCCCGTTCACCATATGCAGCACAGGATAAAAGAAAAGAAGAGCATTGAGGACAAGCTGGAACGTTTTGGAATGACAGAGAGTGTCATGAATGCGAAGGACCGTCTGATGGATATCGGCGGAATCCGCGTCATCTGTTATTTTCAGGCGGAAATTTATGAACTTCTTGCGTCCTTAAAACGGCAGAACGATTTGATTGTCATCAAGGAAAAAGATTACATGAAAAATCCCAAAGAGAACGGTTACAGGAGTTACCACATTGTATTCGGAGTGCCTTTACATACGCTGGACGCTATGGAATACTACCCTGTGGAGATACAATTCCGTACGATGTCCATGGATTTCTGGTCCAGCATGGAGCATCGCATCTGTTATAAAAAGGACAGGGAAGATAAGGAGGAACTGGCAAGGCAGCTTCAGGCATTGTCGGATTCCCTGGCGCTGATTGAGGACGAATTGAAGGGATATCTTCTGGTGGAATAACTTTTAACATAAAAAGAAGCCTTTGTATGCGTATCTTTATCAGGCATGCATACAGAGGCTGGAAAGGAAGAGAAGTGACAGAGGACAGGTTTGAAACATGTATCCGCGCCATGAACCGGGGAAACAGGGACGCTCTTAAGGAAGTGTATGAAGAATATGTTTCCTACATATACCGTGTCGTGCGGGGGATGCTGCCAAACCGCGAGGAAGCAGAGGATGTGACCAGTGAGTTTTTCATCCGCCTTTGGGAAAAATCCCATGCATATAAGCCGGGGAACGGGCATAAGGGCTGGATGGCGACAATTGCACGTAACTTGGCCATTGACCATATTCGCAGATACAGGCGGGAGGAAGTTACGGAAGACATTGTTTTGGAAGGGGATACAGGCGGGGATACATGTCTGCCGGAGGAGCAGGTCATTTCTGATATCACGATACAGGAAGCGCTTTCCGGACTAAAGGATGCGGAGAGGCAGGTTATCCATATGAAAATTATGGGAGAGCTGACATTTCAGGAAATTGCTTATATATTGCAGGTTCCGCTGGGAACGGTGTCATGGCGTTACCGGGAAGCATTGAAAAAATTGAGGAGGTGCGGATTTGAGGAATCTGGAAGAGGAATATAAAAAATCCCAATACGAAAAAACTCCGGATTTATGGGGAAAAATAGAAGCCGGACTTCCTGAAAAAAGAAAATTTCCGGGAAAGAAACGTCTAATCCGTTACATGGGACTTGCGGCAGCGGCGTTGTTTCTCTGTGTTTTGATTCCCGTTTTCCTTAACATGGGAAGCAGGGATATGACAAATGAAAGTCAATCTTACGACAGCGCGATGCCAATGGATGAGACAGATAATGCCGCTTCGCATCCCCGGGAGGACAACATGGCTGCGCAGGATTCGACTGAACAGGAAACGAATTTTGGTTCGGAGCAGATTGAAAGCGACCAGGACAATCCGGGCTGGGAAACGGAGAACAGTATGCTGCAGGATTCCGCCTCCATGGAGGACATGGTAAGCTGTATTGTCAGGGAAACGCTGGAAGTGTCGGGCAGCGCACAGCAGGGAGGATGTACGGTTTATACCCTTAGCGCCTCCAAAGGGCAGACTTACAGGGCGGTTTTTCTAGAAGGTACAGAACAAGAACTGTTGACAGGAGAGAGTTATGTATTTACCCTGAACGAAGTGGACGCGGAAGAATGGGAGTATGTGATACAGGCAGTAGAATAGGGATTTTGCAGAAATAACAAAAAAAATTGGCATTATATAGATTAGTAGTTGCCAGATTAAGGAAAAGTAGAGTATAGTATAAGAAAAATCTACAAAAGATAGGGGTGGATGAGATGGAAATATACAGAGTCGGAGAAAAAATCAAAGAAGAACGGGCGAGAAGAAGCTTTTCACAGGAAGATGTATGTACCGGTATTTGTTCAACCGGAACGCTGTCCAGAATTGAAAACGGTACACAGAAGCCTAATCTGAAGATGCAGGAAGCTTTGCTGGAGAGGCTTGGGTGCAGCACGGAAAATCTGGTATTTTTTGCAAGTAATGAAGAGGCGGAAAAGCACAATCTTGAACTGGAACTGGGCGTTTTGACCATGCACAGAAAACCGATAGGGGAAAAACTGCGGGAATATGCCGGTCTGATATCCGATGCAAGCGTCACGCAGGGGCTTGAGAAGCAGTTTCTTTTGACGATGGAAGCCATCTGCGGTTTTTATTCCCGCGAATGGGAACTGTCCAGAGTGTTTGAGCAGCTGGAAGGGGCGCTAAGGCTCTCCGTTCCCAACTATGAGGAGTGCAAGGTGACATCCATCAAGCTCTTAACCAATACGGAGATTACCATATTAAACAATCTGGCGCTTGTCCTTTACAGACAGGAGGAGCATGTACGCGCCATCAGTATCATGAATTATCTGGTGCGTTATGTGGAGAACAGTGATTTTAACGTTGAAACCACAGGAAAGAAGTATCCCATGCTGATATATAATCTGGCACGGATGATGGATACCATAGGCAGTTACAAGGAAATGCACCGCACCTGCGACAAAGGAATTGAATTTTGTAAAAAGTATGGCAGGCTGGCGGCAATGCCGGAATTGTTTTATAGCAAGGCAGTTGCATGTCAGAAGCTGGATAAGATTCCGGAAGCTATTGAATGCCTAGAGTATGCAATCTGCCTTGATAAAATTATGGATAAAAGAGATATTGTTGATGAATTACAGGCTGAATATAATGAACTTCTTAAATATAATTGTAAAATAAATCATGAACATCACAATACTCTACCGCAGGAGCAGATTCAGTCTGCTGAGGCATAAAGAAAGTAAGCTGACCTATCAGGGCGATGATACCAAGAGTAACGATTGCAATTTTTTTCATTGTTAGAACCTCCTATTATTTGAATTGGTTGATTGTTATGCACCCACCATACAGCGATAATAAAGATGTGACCATGTCGTTTCACGCAATTTTAAATTTGCGCGAAACGACATGGTCTTTTTTGCAAATGTGTGAAATAATATTACAGAATGTAGCTGCGACAAAGTATATTTAATAAATCACAAAGAGAGGGATAAACTATGACAACTAAAGAAATGAAAATGGGTATCGTAAAAACAATATTTTCTGTTCCGGAACTTACGCTGGTGGAATGGCAGGAGCTGTACCATAAGCATCCGAAGGGAGGCAATGTGGCGACGAGCAGCATTTCCGGCTGGAAAAGCGGAAAACAGAGTATGAGTCTGTATTATATGAACAGTTTTCTAAGAATCCTGTGTGATTCCCCAATTATGCAAGAGTACTGGAAAGATATTAAGCTTGCCGTTTTAGAGTATCTGGGTATTCAGAAAAAGTACAAGGTATACTATCAATTGCTGGAATGCGAATTTGAGGAATTTGCAAAATATGTTTTAAACCAGCTTACAGTGGAAAAAGCAGTGAGCCTCCGTCTTGTCGGGGAAGTGGTATCCGCAACCCATGTGCTGGAATTGTTTTCCAAGAGATTAGAAGACCTCAGACCTCAGTTTGAATTTGAAAATAACAGACCTACCGACAAGCTGATTGCTACGTTTCATTTTGACGGCGGGGATTACAAAGTGGCAGCGGGCTTTTTCTTCGGGGATATTCCGGAGGAAACCATGATAGAAAGATGCCGGCATTTTTATGAAACTTCCGAAGGCTGCACGGCAAGGTTTGTTTTCCTGACAATTGGCGCACCGGAAGAATTGTGTGCCCGCATATCGGATGAATACCATATTGTTCTTACCGAAATCAGCGCGGGAGACAGGGAAGAGGGAGTTCCGGCTGCCGATGTATATGCGGACTGCGCGTTTAAAAAGTTAAGGGAAGTGCTTATTATGGTAGAAAAGTGCAGGAAAATCAGGCAGGAGGATTGAACTTTTTGGATACATGACAGTTCAGCAAAAGATATCAGTGTATGGGTACGTTGCAACATATCGGAGGGTTACATCGTGCTGAAAAATCGAAAGAGATAGAAATAGACAAGGCATATTTTGGTGTTATAATTATAGTAGAGTAATGATTTGTCTGCCTCAAAAGCTGGATTGGGGCAGGCAGACAGAACTCCCTTTGGAAAAGGCTATGGCATTCTTCCAAAGGAATTTGATTCCCATTACTTTCCCCCGAATGGGCATGAACGCTGTCCGCGCTGTAAACTGTATGAGATTCTAGGGGGAATTTCATGCAGGGGTAATCTGGCGAGTGCGGTGTGACTGCCTGTTTGGTAATGGGAATCATTTTTTTGTCAAGCTTTTGCTTGTGGATTTTCAGGCGGCAAGGTATACTTATTTCATAAACGGGGTAGGGAAGGTGTCGGGCGGCATGAAAAACACAGTGAAAAAAAATCCGGTTAAAAAAAGAGTTTTTGAGATTATACAGATTGGAAACGAATCGGATGTTCCGAGTTTGTGCTTTGATATATTTATTGTTTTGATTATTTTATTAAATATCTCCGTCACTTTTCTTCAGACGTTTGACGGAATGGCGGCATATTCAAAAGTCATGGGGGCGATTGAATTTGCCACCATGATGATTTTTCTTGTGGAGTATGTGTTAAGAATCTGGACGTCTGATTTTCTTTTTCCCCAAAAGGCTTATCCGGCAGCCATGCTGGGGTTTGCCGTTTCTTTTTACGGAATCGTGGATTTAATGACCCTCCTGCCTTATTTTCTCCCTTTTTTTATCCCAAGCGGCGCCGTTGCTTTCAGGATGCTTCGGGTAGTGCGGATTTTCCGTTTGTTTAAAATTAATGCGCGTTATGATGCTTTTAATGTCATTACGGAGGTTTTGAAGGACAAGAAAAACGCGCTGGTATCGTCTATTTTTCTGGTACTTATCCTGATGCTTGCGTCCTCCCTTTGTATGTATGGCCTTGAGCATGAAGCGCAGCCGGAGCATTTTTCCAATGCCTTTTCCGGTATCTGGTGGTCGGTCTCCACGCTTTTGACGGTGGGATACGGGGATATTTATCCGGTGACGATTGGCGGAAAACTGATGGCGATTATCATTGCGTTTTTGGGCGTGGGTATGGTTGCCATTCCCACAGGTATTATTTCCGCCGGTTTTGTGGAGTATTATACCCGGATTAAGGTCGGCAGTTATTCACAGCATGACGCCGATTTTATTAGCCTGCTTATCACCCCTGACCATCCTTTTACGGGATGTAAGATAAAACAGCTCGAACTTCCCGCAGGGCTTTATCCGGCGGTGGTTCTACGCGGGGAGGATGTTTTTACGCCTTATGAAGAACTGAAAATTATGGGCGGTGACAATCTTCTTCTGGGGACCACCTCTTTGGGGCGGCTTGACTGCCATATCAGCGAAGTCTGCCTGGAACCGGGACATCCGTGGATTGGCAGCAGAATCAAGGATTTGGATATTTCCCGAAGGACTTTTATTGTGATGGTAAAGCGCGGCAACAGGAATATCTGCCCGCAGGGAGCCACCCGTCTGGCCGAGCGCGATGTGGTGCTGATATTGGAGAAAAAGTAAGGGCAGACATGCCGTCTGCTCTTTCATTCCAGTACGTCAAACGCCTTCCCCTCTGCCCACGGACTGTTGACATCGCACCGTCCGTGATGGTATTGCTTTTTGACGCTGCCTTCTTCAGCGCTCTCGGTAACTTCTATTTTCATCCGGCTTTCCCCGGCTTCACAAAAGCCGTCCAGAATTTGCATAATATTTATCACGTCTCCGTTTTCATCCCATTTTCCCATAATGTATTATCCTTTTTATATATTTTTATCCAATTATGAAAGCAATTTGTTATTTTCGGATTTTATTCTATTATATCAGAAAATTAAGAATTTAGTAATTATTTAGAAATTCTACCTTAAGTTTTAACTATTCTTGTGTATAGTAGTTTTCGGTAAAGATAAGAAAAGGGGTGGAGCAAATGAATAAGAAGGATATCACTTTTGTGGTTCCCTGTTATAATTCACAGGATTATATGAAAAGATGTATTGATTCCCTTCTGCCATGCGGGGAGGATGGGGAAATCATTATTGTGGACGACGGTTCTACCGATGCGACGGGGGAGATTGCCGATGAATATGCTTTTGTTTACCCCGAAATCGTAAAAGTAATACATAAGGCAAACGGCGGGCACGGTTCCGGTGTAAATGCAGGACTTGCAGCGGCCTGCGGCCGTTTTTTCAAGGTGGTGGATTCCGACGACTGGCTGGATAGGGACGCGCTTTTGAAAGTGATGCAGACCATAAAAAGCAGGAAGGACGACGTGGATATGCTGGTGTGCAATTATGTGTACGACCACCTGTATGAAAACAGGCAGAAAAGCGTCTGCTTTGGCAATGTATTTCCCGAGGAAAGGATTTGCAGCTGGCAGGATATGCGTGCGTTCAAGCCGTCACAGTATCTTGTCATGCATGCGTTGATTTTCAGGACAAAAATCCTGAAAAGAAGCAAAGTGGTTCTGCCGGAACACACTTTTTATGTGGATAACCTTTTTGCATATAAACCGCTTCCCTACGTAAAGAGCATATTATATCTGAATGTGGATTTGTACCACTATTTCCTCGGAAGGGAAGACCAGTCCGTCAATGAAGAAAGTTATAAGCGCAGGATAGACCAGCAGATACTGGTTACCAAGATGGTGGTGGAGTGCATGGATTTGCGTAAGGTCAGGAGAATGTCGCCCCGCCTGTCACACTATATGATGAGAAATATCTCCGTAATGCTGTCCATATCTTCCATTTATCTGCTTATGATTCAAAACAGGGAGGCAATGGAGAAGAGACAGGAACTGTGGAATTACATAAAACAGAGGGATGGAAAGCTTTACAAAAGACTTCGTTTTACGATGCTTTCCGGGTTCACTTACCTTCCGGGAAAACTGGGTGATGTCCTGACTTTAAAGGGTTACCGTCTTGCCAAAAAGACATACCAGTTCAGTTAGACTCTGTACAAATAGGAAAGGGAATGATAAAATGGACAAAATATATATCGCTTTGGTGGATACGCCCGGACTGTTCGCGGGTATTATCCGCAGGGTTATTCAGAGGGAATACATACATGTGGTGCTGTCTTTGGATGAAAATCTGGAGGAGGCTTACAGCGTAGGGCGGCGCAATCCGTTTTTACCGTGGTTTGCCGGATTTGAAAAGGAAAACAAGGAAAAGATATATCATGCATTTCCGACGGCAAGATACCGTATTTACAGCCTTGACTGCACGAAAGAACAGAAGGGGGCTATAAGGGAACAGCTGCACAAGTGTTACAAAAACAGGTTTCGCTACCATTACTGCATTTGGGGACTGCCCTGCCTGCTTTTGCAAAAACCTTTCTATCAGGAAAGGCATTATACCTGTTCTTCCTTTATTGCACGCCTTCTTTCTATAAATGGAATGGACCTGTTCCACAAACATTTCTCACTGGTTACCCCGGCTGATTTTTACGATTTGAAAAATGAAGGCATCTTATTTGAAGGGCGGCTTGCGGAGTTTATCGGCAGACGCCGGTATCAGTATGGTGCGGTAGAGGGAATTTAGCGTGAGAAGAATTTCTAACTGCCTTTGGCAGTTTTCGCTCGCAGCAAAGGCTGCTTTGCGAAGAAATTCTATGTCTCACGCGGGAAAATGCCCCAAAAACAGGCATTCTCCATCGAAACTTTAGTTTCGTGGGATTATGAGCCGCCATGGAGTGGCGGCATGGAGGTTGGTATGAAAGGTAAGAAGATACTGAGCGCGGTTCTTTTTCTTTTGCTTGCGGCAGTTACTTTTTATGTGGTGTTCCGGAATCAGGATTTGGGTGAACTGTTTGAGGCAGTCGGTAAAATGAATAAGGGTTATCTGTTTTTAGCTGTGGTAACCGCTGTATTTTTTGTATCTGCGGAAGGGATTCTGATTTGGTATCTTCTTCATGCCATCGGAGAAAAAGCTTCGATTTTCAGCTGCCTGAAATATTCTTTTGCCGGGTTCTTTTACTCGGGCATAACGCCGTCGGCGACGGGTGGACAGCCCATGCAGCTTTATTACATGAATAAGGACGGGCATAAGATTGCGGACAGCTCGGTGGTGCTGATGAGTGTGGCGACAGCCTACAAGCTGGTGCTTGTTTTGATGGGAATCGGCATAGGCGTTTTCTGGTGGAAGGATTTGCATTCTTACATGGGAGAGTATCTACCCGTATATTTTCTGGGACTGTTTTTAAATACGGTGCTTGTGGTGGCGCTGCTGGCCATTATGTTAAACGGACCCGGCATGGAAAAGTTTTTGTGCGCGGCGGAAAAGCTGCTTGTCAAAATTCATCTGATGAAGCCTTCCGATAAACGCAGGGAAAGTATCCACTCCATGGTAGGGCAGTATCAGGAGACGGTCGGTTTTTTAAAATCACATGGCAGGGTGCTTGCTTTTTTGACAGGTTTTACTTTTATCCAGAGATGCAGCGTCTTTATTCTGACGTATTTTATCTATAAGGGTATGGGGCTCTCCGGTACGGACGCATTTACCATCATGTGCCTGCAGGCGGTGGTTTATATTGCAGTGGATATGCTGCCTCTTCCGGGTTCACAGGGCATCACTGAAATCATGTATGCGGCGGTTTTTCAGAATATTTTTGTCGGCGGCAGCCTGACGGTCTCCATGTGCGTGACCCGTGGAATCAATTTTTATATGCTGTTGATAATCAGCGCCGTTGTGGCAGCGTATTGTTGGTGGCATAGCGTGAAAAAAAGTAAAATATAAAATAATTAATTTGGCTATTGCAATCTGTTTAAAAGTGTGCTACACTTCAACTCAATAAAGCAAAGAAATGCAATGAAGGAGACTCTTGCCATGGAAAGCGACAGGAATACGGCGTCACCGACTGAGAGCGCTGTTTGTGGGAAGCGGCAAAGGGAACACTCCGGAGCAGACTGCCTGAAGGGATTTGCTGTGTAGGGCAGTACGTGACATGCGTTAAATGTAAGAGTGGGTAAACCGGTAAAACGCTTTGATGGAAGCGGCGGTTTATCAAGACGGGTGGTACCACGGATTACACTTGTATATTCGTCCCGGAATACAGACAACTGTGTTCCGGGGCTTTTTTATTGCAGAGAGCCATCTTTTAGAAAAGCCCCGGACATACAAAAAAGGAGGCCGCTATGAGTACAGAAAACATTTACAGGACAGTGACAGTGCAGGAAATTAAGGAAAGTGACATCGGAAAGGAGATGCGTGCCGCAGGGTGGGTGGAAAATATCAGGGACCACGGGGGAGTATCCTTTATTGATTTGAGGGATATGTACGGCGTTTTGCAGGTCGTCCTCAGAAGTCCCGGACTGCTTGAAGGCATAGTAAAGGAATGCTGCATTTCCGTGGAAGGCGTTTTGGAGAAACGGGATGAGGAGACTTACAATCCAAAGCTTCCCACAGGGACAGTGGAACTGAATGCAAAGTCTGTTTCGATACTCGGAAAAGTGTACCGCCAGCTTCCCTTCGAGATTATGACATCCAAAGAAACAAGGGAAGATGTGCGGCTTAAATACAGATACTTAGACCTGAGAAACGCAAAGGTGAAGGAAAACATTATTTTCCGCTCGAAGGTAATCAGTTTCCTTAGGGAGAAAATGACGGAACTGGGATTTCTGGAAATCCAGACGCCGATTTTGTGCGCGTCTTCCCCGGAAGGCGCAAGGGATTACATCGTACCTTCCCGCAGGTATAAGGGCAGGTTTTACGCGCTGCCGCAGGCGCCGCAGCAATATAAGCAGCTGCTGATGGCGTCGGGATTTGATAAATATTTTCAGATTGCTCCTTGTTTCAGGGATGAAGATGCAAGGGCGGACCGCTCCCCGGGAGAATTTTACCAGCTGGATTTTGAGATGAGTTTTGCCACGCAGGAAGATGTGTTCCGTGTGGGAGAAGAGGTGCTGACGGCAACATTTAAAAAGTTTGCCAAAGAAGGGGCAAAGGTGACGGACGCGCCTTTTCCGGTAATCAGTTACAAGCAGGCCATGTTGGAGTTTGGCAGCGACAAGCCGGATTTGCGCAACCCGCTCAGGATTATGGATGTAACGGAATTTTTCCAGAAGTGTACTTTTAAGCCGTTCCTGAAAAAAACGGTGCGCGCCATTAAAGTGCATGCGGAAATGTCCAAAGGCTTTCACGAAAAACTGCTTGATTTTGCCACTTCTTTGGGAATGGGAGGCCTCGGCTATCTGGAGGTAGATGAGGATTTGTCTTATAAAGGCCCCATCGACAAGTTCATTCCGGCGGAGTGCAAGGGGGAACTGGCGGATTTGGCGGGTCTGCAGGCGGGCGATACGATTTTCTTTGTGGCTGACAAGGAGGAAAAAGCCTGTTACTATGCAGGACAGATTCGCAATGAACTGGGAAGGAAGCTGGATTTATATGAGAAAAATGCTTTTCGTTTTTGCTATGTAAACGATTTTCCCATGTATGAACTGGATGAGGAGACGAAGCAGATTGGTTTTACCCACAATCCCTTTTCCATGCCCCAGGGCGGCATGAAAGCGCTTACGGAAAAAGACCCGCTTGACATTCTGGCTTATCAGTATGATATTGTCTGTAACGGGACTGAGCTTTCCTCCGGGGCTGTCAGGAACCATGACGTTGCAATCATGGAAAAAGCGTTTGCACTGGCAGGCTATGACAAGGAAACGCTGCAAACAAAGTTTGGCGCACTGTACCAGGCATTCCAGTTTGGCGCGCCGCCCCATGCAGGCATGGCGCCGGGTGTGGAGCGTATGATTATGCTTTTAAAAGAAGAAGAAAGCATCAGGGAGGTCGTTGCATTCCCGATGAACGGAAACGCACAGGATTTAATGTGCGGCGCGCCGGGGGAGGTAACGGAAACACAGCTGCGGGAAGTGCATATTAAGGTCAGAATGTGAGATTTAGGAGGTAGAAAAAGCATGATTACGGATGAAATAATGGAATATGTCGGGATACTGGCAAAGTTGGAGCTTTCCCCGAAGGAGAAGGAAGCGGCGGGGAAGGATATGGACAGTATGCTGCAATATATTGATAAACTGAATGAGTTGGACACTGCGGGCGTGGAACCCATGTCCCATGTCTTCCCGGTTAAAAATGTGTTTAGGGAGGATGTTGTGACGAACGGGGATGACAGGGAAAATATCCTGCAAAATGCACCCGGGGAAAAGGACGGCATGTTTGTTGTGCCGCGCACATTTGATTAGGAGGGGTTTCCATGAGCATACTGGATTTGACGGCAGTGGAGCTGTCCGCAAAAATTAAGGCGGGCGAAGTGACGGCAATGCAGGCGGTAGAGGCCGTGCGGGAAGTGGCAGCGCAAAAAGAAGATTTGCTGCACTGCTATGTCACCTTTGACGCCGAAGGCGCAATCAAAAAGGCGGAGCAGGTGCAGAAAAAAATAGAGGCCGGGGAAATCACGGGGCCGCTTGCCGGCGTGCCTGCCGCCGTCAAGGATAATATTTGTACCAAAGGAACGCTGACAACCTGTTCTTCAAAAATACTCGGAAACTTTGTGCCTTCTTTTTCCGCACAGGCAGTGGTGGAACTGGAAAGGGCGGGGGCGGTTATATTGGGAAAGACCAACATGGATGAATTTGCAATGGGCTCTACCACGGAGACATCGGCATTTGGCATCACCCGCAACCCCAGCAATGCAGAGCATGTGCCGGGGGGCTCGTCAGGCGGCTCTGCCGCTGCGGTGGCGGCAGGGGAATGTTTCTTTGCATTGGGCTCCGATACGGGCGGTTCCATCCGCCAGCCGGCTTCTTTCTGCGGCGTGGTTGGGCTGAAGCCTACCTACGGGACAGTTTCCCGCTATGGGTTAATCGCTTACGCGTCTTCCCTGGACCAGATTGGGCCGCTGACGAAGGACGTAACCGACTGTGCCGCCCTTCTGGAGGCGCTTGCAAAGCATGACGCGAAAGATTCCACTTCCGTGAAAAGGGAAGATACAGACTTTCTGGATGCCCTGACAGAAGATGTGAAAGGGATGCGTATCGGCATTCCGAGGGATTATTTCGGGGAAGGATTGCATCCCGAGGTAAAGGAAGCTGTTTTGCAGGCGGCAAAAGCGCTGGAGGAAAAGGGCGCAGTTCTGGAAGAGTTTGATTTAAGCCTTGTGGACTATGCCATTCCGGCCTATTACACGATTGCGGCGGCGGAGGCAAGCTCCAATCTGGAACGCTTTGACGGCATTAAATACGGTTACCGTACGGAAGAGTATGAAGGCCTGCACAATATGTACAAGAAGACTAGGAGCGAAGGCTTCGGGGCGGAGGTTAAGCGGCGTATCATGCTGGGTTCTTTTGTGCTGAGTTCGGGATACTATGACGCCTATTACCTGAAGGCGCTGCGCGTCAGGGCGTTGATAAAGAAAGCTTTTGACGATGCATTTGAAAAATACGATATTATACTGGGGCCTGCGGCGCCCACGACGGCGCCTGTGCTGGGAACTTCCCTAAAAGACCCCATTAAAATGTATCTGGGGGATATCTATACGATTTCCGCGAACCTGGCGGGGCTTTGCGCCATAAGCGTCCCCTGCGGAAAGGATGCAAAGGGCCTGCCCATTGGCCTTCAGCTTATCGGGGATTGTTTTCAGGAAAAGAAGCTGCTTCGGGCTGCATATGCCTATGAGCGCAGCGTCATTTGCACAGGAAAGGAGGCGTAAAGGTGGAGAAACAATATGAAACGGTCATAGGACTTGAGGTGCATGTGGAACTTGCCACCAAAACCAAGATTTTCTGCGGCTGCTCCACGGCTTTCGGGGGAGCCCCCAATACCCATACCTGTCCGGTCTGTACGGGGATGCCGGGCTCGCTGCCCGTGCTCAATAAACAGGTGGTGGAATACGCCCTTGCAGTGGGGATTGCCGCCAACTGTGAGATAAATAAAAGCTGCCGGTTTGACAGGAAAAATTATTTTTATCCCGACAATCCGCAGAATTACCAGATATCCCAGCTTTATTTTCCCATCTGCATAAACGGGTACGTGGAGATAGAAACGCCGTCCGGCAAAAAGAAAGTCGGCATTCATGAAATCCATATGGAGGAGGATGCCGGAAAATTGATTCATGATGAATGGGAGGAAGTATCGCTGGTGGATTACAACCGTTCCGGCGTTCCCCTGATTGAAATTGTCTCAGAGCCGGATATGAGAAATGCGGACGAGGTGATTGCCTATCTGGAAAAGCTGCGTGAGACGATACAGTATATCGGCGCTTCCGACTGTAAACTTCAGGAAGGCTCCATGCGGGCGGATGTCAACATTTCCGTGCGGGAAGAAGGGGCAGAGGAGTTCGGTACCAGAACGGAGATGAAAAACTTAAACTCTTTTAAAGCCATCACCCGTGCAATAGAGGGGGAGCGCGCCCGTCAGATTGCCCTTCTGGAGGAAGGAGGAGAGGTAATTCAGGAAACCAGAAGATGGGATGACGCCAAGGAATGTTCTTATCCCATGCGCTCCAAGGAAGACGCGCAGGATTACCGGTATTTCCCTGAGCCGGATTTGGCGCCGGTAGAGATAGACGATGCATGGATTTTGCGGATAAAGTCGTCCCTGCCGGAATTTAGGGACGCCAAAATGGAAAGATACCGGAAGGAATTTGTCATTCCGGAATACGATATCTCCATTATCACTGCTTCCAAGCATATGGCGGATTTGTTTGAGGCGGCGGCAGCCATCAGCGGGCAGCCTAAAAAAGTGAGCAACTGGCTGATGGGGGAAACCCTTCGTCTTTTGAAGGAAAAGGAGATGGACGCGGAGGACATCCGCTTTTCACCGGAAAATCTGGCGGAACTGATAGGGCTTGTGGATGAAAAAGTGATTACTACTTCCGTAGCAAAAGAAGTATTTGAAGTGATGTTTGAAAATAACGTCAGTCCCAAGGTTTATGTGGAAGAAAAAGGACTTAAAACGGTGGGAGATGCGGACGCTTTGCAAAAAACCGTGGAAGAGGTCATTGCCGCAAATCCACAGTCCGTGGCGGATTACCGGAACGGGAAAGAAAAAGCCATCGGTTTTCTGGTGGGGCAGACCATGAAAGCCATGCAGGGGAAAGCAGACCCCGGCATGGTGAACAGTCTTTTAAAAGAACTTTTAGTCAAATAAAAAAGCAAGAAATGTTTTTACCATATCTACATGGGGGGAGTTTGCCGTGATACCAAGGTAGGCAGTTCCCCCTTCATAAAAGTAGACATCCATAAATTTGCTGCAACCGCTGATATTAATGCCCACCGGTACCGGTTCTTCCATTAATTCAGGTGAAAACGGGTCGGGAAGCGCTATGTTTTCGGTGGATTCTTCCGCCGCAGTCATTTCATTTATCATGTCAAGAACGGCCTTATCCATGTAATAAAGCTTATCGGACATGGCTTCCAATTCTTCCGCGCTAAAACACTCCCGCAAATCCAGATAAATGTCGTTGTAGGTAAACCTGCCGAATGTATCAGGCTCCATAACGGCGAAATCCAAATCCTGCGCCGCCATATATACCATGATAAACTGGGAGGAATTTAAAGTGGTTTCATCCACTTCGCTGCCGATAATCAGGGAGGCGTTTATTTCTGCGTGGTATTTCTTTATATCAAGTTCGGCGTAGTCCGTAAAGTCCTGCATAAAGGCGTCTCCATCACCGAGCGTAATACTGTTTACCACCACGCCGTACAGGGCGCTTGTGGTTCTGGTGAGTATGCCGTATACGGTGGAAACTACCGCAACGATAAGTATAACGCCGATAATGGCAAACCATTTGTAATAACACCAGAAATAAGCCAGTCTTTTTTTCAGGGGCTGGCTTTTTATCTTTTCCCGTTCTTCCCTAAATTCATCCATTGCAGCCATATTTTTTTCCGCCTTTTTGTGTAGATTTCATATGTACTATCATAAAGGGAGTCTGACGGCTTGTCAAGGTACGGCAGTGAGGGGGCCTGCATTTTGCATTGCATGCGGCAGATAAATATTTTATAATAAAGAATATGAATCGGAATTGGAAAGAAGGGATATTTTGAAATACTGGATAGATTTTACGGCTCTTGCTCTCTTATATGCTTTTGTTTTTTTTCGCAAGTGGAAAATAAAAGGGAAAGATATATTGCTTGTCAATACGCTAATGTATCTGTATCTTTCCTTTGTACTGTATTTTACCCTGATGCCGGTTATCACAGCTATCCCGTTTGTACTGAATCATCCCTATACGCCCATGAACATGGTGCCGTTTATAGATGTTTTAAAAGGAAGAGGGGATTTTTTCAGGCAGATAATATTAAACGTCATCATGACCATGCCGTTTGGCTTCCTGTTTCCTTTGACCCGGAATGGAACGGCCGGGTTTGGTCGCACAGTTTTATCCTGTTTCCTGATGAGTCTGACGATTGAAGTATTGCAGCCGCTTTTAAATGGAACAAGGTCTTCGGATATCACGGATTTAATTACAAATGTGATTGGGGCAATGCTAGGGTATGTTTTTTATATTATTTTCAAACCGGTTACATATAGGATTTTAGATTATCTGAAATCAAAGAGCTAAGAACATGCATTGAAGTGATAATCTTCAAACTGCGAAAAGAATCAGCGGATAAACATTGTACGATACATAGGGGGAACAGCGATGAGTACTATAATAGAAACGGTTTTGGATTTATTATATCAGGGGATTGGAGCGGCAGGCTCCGTCATAACGATTTTCGATTATTTGAAAAACAGGAAAAACTCCCATGTGGAGGAAACGAAAAAGGCCATACGGGAGCAATCGAAAAAGGCGTACGATTCTTATTGCGAATACCGCAGATACAGAAAGGAAGACCTGGGAGAGCCGCGTGAAAAGGATATCCTGGACTATTGGGAGTCCTGCCTGCAGCGCGATGTTTTGCCGGGCGCAAAGGACATGGTTTCGGAAAGCATTGCAAGCAGGGAGGAAGCGGAAATCCTGTCTGCGTACCTTTTGGAAAGTTGGATGGAGATTCCTGATTTTGCGGAATGGCTGCATGATGTACTGACCCAGAATAAACTGGAAAAGTTATCGGATGCAGTCATGGCTTTACAGGAAAATTTCAAAAGTATTTCCAGACTGGCAGAAGCATTAAGGCAGCAGGACATCAGCAATATAGCAGTTCTTATTTCACCGGAGCGTATTGTGAAAGCAAAGCGCGCATGTACCGATTTGGACAGGAAGAATTATTATATGGTGGACACTCGGTTTGAAACGATGTTTCGGGTAATCAGTGCAGGACACGATGTCCCGCATAAGGATGCCGTTCAAAGGGTTATGGAACTGGCAGAGGGCGGTTATCCCGTCATCATTGCCGGAAACGGAGGTTTTGGGAAGACAAGCCTGATGATGCGGGCGGCCGTGCAGTGGGCGTCCGAAGGAAAAATGGCAGTCTGGCTGTCCCTGTCGGATAAGATAGAGATTACGCCGCAGAAGGCAGGCGCATTTTGGGACTGCCTGACGGCGTCCGTGCCTGCCGGGCAAAGGGCGCTTGTCTGCATAGATAATCCTTATGGGGATAAGGTATCTTTTGCGAATTTGCAGAATAAGTGTACCGACAACAGGAAGATACAGCTTATCATGGCGGAGAGGGCAAACAGGCTCGCATTGCTTGCAGACCCGGAACAGGACTGCCTGAAATATTGGTTTGACGGTGCCCGGATGGTGGTATTGCAGGGCTTAAAACAATTTCTATCTGCATTTCAGTTAAAAGATTTTGAATCCCGCGCGTTTCCGGATACGCCGAAAAGAAGGAAAAAGATTCTGGAAAAATGCGTTTGCTTTTTTGCGAAAGAAGGAACAATAAAAGAAAAAGACAGTTTTGGGATTATCGGGGAGATATTGAAAAAATATGATAATCCAGCTGTCAGTACGATAGAACTGATTTACCGTACCCTTTTTGTGCTGCAGAATAATGCTTCAAAGTCCGGAAGGATTATACTGGATTGGGAGGAGTGGGGAAGCTTTATAGAAGAGGAATTCGGAAAGGGCGATTCCTATACGCGGACAGAGCTGTATGGTGTAATTGCAGCGTTAAGCGTATTTAAAATGCCGACACCCATTCCGCTGTTTTGCAAATATTTTAAAATAGATGCAAAGAAGTTCAGAAGTTTCTTAAAAGAAAAGTTTGTGTCACATCACAGGGAACCTGTTAAGTTCCGTAACGATGCTTTAGAGCCCAAGCATGATGTAATTGCAGAGCTGTTTTTTCTTTTTCAGGATGTTAAAAAAACGGCTAAAGAAGAGAATTACATCAACAGTATCATGCAACATCTGCTGGAATACATGAATGAGGATGAGATTGAAACTTTTCTGGATAATTCGGTTAGGAAAAATGATTTTAATAACAGCAAAAAATACTTTATGAAAGAGATAACATACAGGGATTATATGGACATCATATATGACCGTGTGGAAAATCACACATGCAATCTGACGGACGCAGGGAAGGCGCGTTTGTGCCTGGGTTATCTGTGGTCTGATGCCCCTGAAGATGCATCCGAGCCACATAGGAAAGCGAAAGCAGTATTAAACCGGATTGCGCCCGGTATAGACGGCTCCAGATTGATGGCCGTTCTTTATACGGAGTGGGGGATTTGGGCAAGGAATTCAGGAGATAAGGTTCTTGCCGAAGAAAAATACAGAAGTGTTGTAGACAATTATCCTGAGGATGTGCAGTCCCGGACCGAACTGGGAAAGCTACTTGCCGGACAAAGAGGCCGTGCAGGGGAAGCGGAGAAAATCTTTCGGGAAGTCATAGAAATTGACAAAGATAACATACAGTCCAGAACGGAACTGGGAAAGCTGATTTCCAGACAAAAGCGGCGTCAGAAGGAAGCGGAAGAAATATTTCGTAAGGCGCTTGAGATTGACCCCAAAAATCTGCATCCCCATACGGAATTGGGCATTCTGCTATCAGGACAGGGACGGAACAGAGAAGCTGAAGAAGTTTTTCGGGAAGCGATGCGGATAGACGCCCGACATGTCCATTCCCGGACGGAATTAGGCAAACTGCTATCCAAACAAGACGGTCGTGAAATGGAAGCGGAAGAGGTTCTTCTGGAGGCATTGCAAATAGAGCCTGAAGATGTATATGCATTGAAAGCGCTGGCAAGATTATATGAACAACTGAACAGGCATAAAAAGGCGGCGGCATTATATAGGGAAGTGCAGCGGATACAATCCAAAAAGCCGAAACGGACAGAAGGTTTTTGACGAAGTAATCTGAAAAAAATGATTGACTCCTACGCAGCGTAATAGTTTATGCTGGTGTTACCACGAAGGAGGGAATCCGTATGATGACAGTAAAGGAAGTAAGCAGATTGACGGGAGTGAGTATACGCACCCTGCAATATTACGACAAAATCGGCTTGTTAAACCCCGCGGGATACACACAGGCCGGTTACAGGCTGTATGACGATACGGCCATGGAAACGCTTCAGCAGATTTTACTGTTCCGTGAACTGGAGTTTCCTCTAAAAGATATTAAGAAAATTCTGGAAAATCCTTCATTTGACAAAAAAGCAGCTTTGGAACAGCAGATTCACCTGCTGACGTTAAAGAAGGAACATCTGGAAAATCTGATTCATCTTGCGCGTGGAATAAAAATGACAGGAGTAAAAAATATGGATTTTTCAGTTTTTGACAAAAGCAAAATAGACGAATATGCAGCCCGGGCCAAAGAAGCATGGGGAAACACAAAGGAATACCATGAGTATGAAGAAAAGGCAAAGGGCAGGACTGCAGAATGCCAGACCGGCATCAATATGCAGATGATGCAGATTTTTGCAGAGTTTGGCGCAATCCGCGAAGGGGAACCTGCTTCTGAAGAGGCACAGGGCCTTGTGAAAAAGTTACAGGATTTCATTACGGAGCATTTTTACACATGCTCAGATGAGGTTCTTTCAGGCCTGGGCAGAATGTATGCAGATGGCGGAGAATTTACTGCAAATATTGATAAGGCGGGCGGAGCCGGGACGGCAGGGTTTGTCAACAGGGCAATAGCCGTTTATTGCGAAGCGAGAAAATAGCCGCCAGGTAAGGCGGGCCTAATATTTTGGAGGAACATAAATGCATCTTGTGACGGCAAAAGGGATATTATCTGCACAAAACGGAATGAACCTGTACCGCGGCTGTTCGCACGGATGCATTTATTGTGATTCCAGAAGCGCATGTTACCATATGGAGCATGTTTTTGAAGATATTGAAGTCAAGGAAAATGCCATTGCATTGCTGGAACATGCCCTGAAACACAAGCGCAAAAAGTGCATGATAGGTACGGGTTCCATGACAGACCCGTATATCCCGCTGGAGCTGGAACTGGAGAATGTCCGTAAAGCATTGTCCCTGATATATGAATACGGGTTCGGGTTTACCGTCATCACGAAGTCGAACCGTATCCTGCGGGATTTAGACCTATTGCAGAAAATAAATGAACAGACGAAATGTGTGGTGCAGATGACCCTGACTACTTATGATGAAGAGTTGTGCAGAAAACTCGAGCCGAATGTGAGCACAACGAAGGAACGTTTTGCAGTCTTAAAGGAACTGCGCGATGCAGGGATACCTACTGTTGTGTGGCTGAGCCCGATTTTGCCTTTTATCAATGATACGGAGGATAATATATCGGGTATATTGGATATGTGCATGGAAGCAGGGGTCTATGGCGTTATCTGTTTCGGGATGGGACTGACGCTGCGCGAAGGAAACAGGGAGTATTTTTACAGACAGTTAGATATTTTGTTTCCCGGGTTAAAAGAAAAATACAGGCGCGCATTCGGCAGCCAATATGTGGTGGAAAGTCCGGACGCCGACCGTTTAATGAGGCTTTTCCATAAAAAATGCAGTGAGGGCAGAATGCTTCATGATAACGGGCAGATATTCCGGTATCTGAACACCTTTGAGGAAAAAGGAGCGTCCGAACAGTTAAGCATCTGGGATTTGGGAATAAAGTAAGGGTATTTTGTACGGGCAGCGTCGCCAGGGCGCATTTGTTCCAACAGGACACGTTCTCACTCGGGTAAAAACACAGCGGCACGTAGGAGGTTAAAATACAACCTCCCATGCCTTGGTACAAGGCATTGTCCGGTTGTTTTTACACGGTCCTTTATGGAATCAAATGCGCCCTGGCGCCGCTGCCCGTACAAAATCCAAAAACAAAGGGAGGATACTCTTGCTTTCTTTTCAAATATGTACTATCATACTTTTATAACCTGTCCGCCCGGTAGGAAAGGCGCGGGCAGAGAATCTGGATAAGGGTAGGTAAAAGAATGAGTGATACTTATGTAGAATGTCTGGTGAAAAGAGAGTCTTCCACCATTGGGAAACTTGCCAGGATTGTGCTGGTCATGGTGACTGTGGTTTTTGGTATTCTTACGTTCTTGGGTTTTGTATTGGCGCTGTTTGTGGCTTTGGCTGCAGGATTTGGCGCTTATTTTGTTTATCTGCATACGGATGTGGAGTACGAGTACCTGTATCTGGATAAGGAACTGAGCGTGGATAAGATTTTAGCCAAAACCAAGAGAAAAAGGGTGGCTACTTTTGAAATGGAACGCATGGAAGTCCTTGCCCCCATCAAGTCTTACCATCTGGACAATTACCGGAACCGTACGGGAAAAGCGGTGGATTACAGCATAGGCAGGGAAGAACAGCCGGATGGCCGCTATGTAATGTATTTTGACGGCAACCAGAAGGTTTTGTTAAGCCCCAGCGAGGAACTGGTGAAAGCAATCAGGAATGCCGCCCCCAGAAAAGTGTTTACCGATTGATATTGACATTGTATTTTAAGTCTGTTAAACTGAACAATTATTTTTATCTTTTTTCATTATAATGGCATACACATAAGGAGGAAAGTATGGGACAGATTATAGGTGAAGGAATTACATTTGATGATGTGCTTTTAATTCCGGGTTATTCCAACGTAATTCCCAATCAGGTTGACCTGACAACATGGCTGACCAAAAGAATCAAGTTGAACATACCCATGATGAGTGCGGGGATGGATACGGTGACCGAGCACCGTATGGCAATCGCCATGGCGCGTCAGGGAGGAATCGGCATTATTCACAAAAATATGTCCATTGAAGCGCAGGCAGAAGAGGTGGACCAGGTAAAGCGTTCGGAAAACGGCGTTATCACGGACCCTTTTTCCCTGTCTCCGGAGCATACGCTGGCGGACGCGGACGCACTGATGGCAAAGTTCAGGATTTCCGGCGTGCCTGTTACGGAGGGACGTAAACTGGTCGGCATCATCACAAACCGCGACCTTAAATTTGAAACAGACTTTTCCAAAAAAATAAAGGAGTCCATGACAAGCGAAGGACTTATCACTGCGCCGGAAGGCATTACGCTTGAGGAAGCAAAACAGATTCTTGCAAAGGCAAGAAAAGAGAAGCTTCCCATCGTGGACAAGGATTATAACTTAAAAGGGCTCATTACCATCAAGGATATTGAGAAGACCATCAAGTATCCGTTGGCGGCAAAGGATGCACAGGGCAGGCTTCTGTGCGGCGCAGGCGTGGGCATTACCGCAAATGTACTGGAACGCGTGGGCGCGCTGGTGGATGCCAAGGTGGATGTGATTGTGCTGGATTCCGCCCATGGACACTCCGAAAACGTGCTGAAGAGTCTTCGGATGATTAAAGAGAAATTCCCTGATTTGCAGGTTGTGGCAGGCAATGTGGCAACCGGTGAGGGCACGAAAGCGCTGATTGAAGCGGGGGCGGATGCGGTAAAGGTAGGTATCGGACCCGGCTCCATCTGCACCACCCGTGTGGTGGCAGGAATAGGCGTTCCCCAGATTTCAGCGATTATGGACGCTTATGCGGTGGCAAAGGAATATGGCATTCCCATTATTGCGGACGGCGGTATCAAGTATTCCGGCGATATGACGAAAGCGATTGCGGCAGGCGGCAATGTCTGCATGATGGGTTCCATTTTTGCGGGATGCGATGAAAGTCCCGGAACCTTTGAACTTTTCCAGGGAAGAAAATATAAGGTATACCGTGGCATGGGCTCCATTGCAGCCATGGAAAACGGAAGCAAGGACCGTTACTTCCAGTCCGACGCCAAGAAACTGGTGCCGGAAGGCGTGGAAGGGCGTGTTGCATATAAAGGTACGGTGGAAGATACTGTATTCCAGCTTATGGGAGGCCTGCGTGCCGGTATGGGTTATTGTGGGACGGCGACGGTGGAAGAATTAAAACAAAACGGCAGGTTCGTCAAGATTTCCGCCGCTTCGTTAAAAGAGAGCCATCCGCATGATATCCATATTACCAAGGAAGCGCCGAATTACAGTGTGGATGAGTAGGACAGGAAACGAGGCAGAGAGTGGGGAGCAATATAAGGGATGGAAAAGAAAGCGCACAGGTATTTTCTTATGAAGGCCTGATAGACAGGGAAGCCTTGCAGCATCTGCAGGATGATTTCTGCAGTGTGGCAGGTCTGTGCGCTTACTGCGTTGATGCAGAGGGGAAAGAACTTACGGTTCTTTCAGGCAATGCGTGCGACCGTATCCTGATACAGGAGTATATCTCAAGGGATGAAGTCAGGCAGGCGGTTTCCAGGGTAGAGGAAGGCTCCCTGGAGGAACTGGCTGTGGAAGATACCGGCGCCTGTAACCTGAAGATGGCGGCAATGTCCATCAGGCTGCAGGGAAAGACAGCAATGGTCTGGGTGGTCTTTGGCATCCTTTCGGATGCGGAAACAGGACAGGGAAGGGATGTTTTGCTGTCAGGGTATCAGTGCGCATTGACGGAAAAAGAGTTTTACAAGGCATTGGACTTGCTGAGGGAAGGCAGCCGGATTTTATTGAAAAACCGGTTTTCCTGCGTCAGCGCAAAAGCCGAGAGTTTAAGAAACCGTTATTCAGCGATTGAATTGCAGGACACGCTGAACCGTACGGAAGCCATGAAAGAGATTGTAGAACTTCTGGACAGCAACGAGCCGGAAGGCTTTGTCATGGAAAAAATGCTAAAGATTATAGGCGAACAGCTGCAGGTGACGACCTGTTATATCTGTCATCTGTATGCAGAAACGAAAACAGCCGATATTGTAGGGTTTTGGTGTCAAAAGGGCACTGTTCCGGCGTTTGACAGGACGCAGAAGCTGGAGGCGGAGCCGGTGCTGTTTTCCGAAAAGCCGGTTATCATGTCTTCGGACGCCATGGATTCCGATGACACCGCCCAAAAATGGCGGGAATCCGCTGTGCGGGCATTTGTGGTGTTTCCGCTTGTTAAAAGTGATGACATCCATATGTGCCTGGCAATCAACCAGAAAGGGCGAAACCGTATCTGGTCAGTGGAAGATATCAAGTTCATTGCGGATGCAGTCAAGGTTCTGCAAAGCATTTTTACCAAGCGGATGCAGAAAAGTTCACTGGCAAAATCACATGCCGCGCTGGAAGCTGTCCTGGACAACACAAACTGCTGTATTTATGTAAAAGATGCGTCGTCGGGAAAAGTGTTGTTTGCAAACCGAAGGCTCAAAAACATGTTTTCAAAGGAACTGAAAGACGGTGCTTTTGAAAGGCTTCTGGAGCAGGGAACTGCCCAATACAAACGCAGCGGGGCATATGAACTTTACCACAGGGAAAGAGAGCGCTGGTATGACCTGCTGTATACCGAGATTTTATGGGTTGACGGTAAAAAAGCATCCCTGTATTCCCTGTATGACATAACGGAAAAAAAGAATTACCAGAAAAAAATAGAGCAGCAGGTGTATACGGATTTCCTGACGGGACTTTACAACAGAGTGTGCTGTGAAAGGGATTTGGCTCTTTATGTGGATGACGCCAAAAAGAAGGGCGTCCAGGGAGGGCTGTTATACCTTGATTTGGATGATTTCAAGCATATCAATGACGGACTGGGGCATCAGTACGGGGACGTGCTGCTTAAGTCCATATCCAATGCTCTTTCCGGGATAGACGGGATTACCACGACCTGTTACAGGGTGGGCGGCGATGAGTTTATCGTCGTCATTCCACCGGAATGTTACCAGCAGTTTGAACACATCATTGAGCAGATTAGAATTATATTTGCCAAGCCTTGGTTTCTCAAGGATGCGGATTATTACTGCACGATGAGCATGGGCATTGTCACTTTCCCTGATGACGGTGAGAGTGTGCAGGAGTTGATTAAAAAAGCGGACATTGCCATGTATGAGGCAAAGAAAACCGGAAAGAACAGGATTTCCAGATATTCCGACAGTCTGGGACTGTATTCGGGCAAGCGGCTTGACATGGAAAAAAATATGCGCGACGCGGCCATGTCGGGTTACAGTGAGTTTATGATTTATTACCAGCCGGTGATAGATATTTCCAAGCCGGGGACGCCCTGTACGGGTGCGGAAGCCCTGATACGCTGGAACAGTGCGGAACTTGGTTTTGTCCCGCCTGCTGAATTTATTCCGCTTGCCGAGTATCTGGGACTGATTAACCCGATTGGCAACTATGTGCTGATTGAAGCGTGTAAGGAATGCAAGAAATGGAATGATAACGGCTACCCCGGATATAAGGTGAATGTCAATCTCTCGGTGGTTCAGCTTCTACAGGTAGATATTGTGGAATCCGTGGAGCGTGCGGTGACGGAAACCGGCATAAAACCTTCCAACCTAACACTGGAGGTGACAGAAAGCCTTGCCATCAACGATATGGGCCGCATGAAGGAAATTTTGTCCCGAATAAAAGCGCTGGGCGTGCGAATTGCCCTGGATGATTTCGGTACAGGATACTCTTCCTTAAACCATATCAGGGAGATTCCATTTGACGTGATTAAGGTAGACCAGAGTTTTGTCAAGGATTTGGCGGAGGACGCTTACTCCCAGTCCTTTATCAAAATGGTGGCGGAACTTGCGGAAACCATTGGCGTCAGTATTTGTGTGGAGGGTATTGAAACACAGGAACAGTATAAGGTTTTAGAGGGCATGAAGGTCAGGATGGTGCAGGGCTATTACTTTGATAAACCGATGCCGCAGAGGGACTTTGAATCCAAATATGCCAAAGAGGCTCTTCTGTCTGTGGTTGAAGAAAAAAAATCTCCTGATTTTGAGAAAATCAGCTAAAAACAGGCTTGAAATACGTTGCAGAATCATGTAGTATGAATGCATAGCTGCATGACTGGCGGAGGACAGAAAAGTCTGTTGTGGGATTACCCACAGGGAGTGCAGTGATATAAGGAATGCCGGCCGCCTGGGCGAACACGATGAGTGCCGCTCAGGCGGTTTTTGACGACTAGGAGGAAAAAGGATGAACATGTTATCACTGGAGCAGGAACTGAAACAAAACAGCTATCCCGGCAGGGGTATTGTAATCGGCAGGACTGCGGACGGCAGCAAGGCGGTTACGGCATACTTTATCATGGGCCGCAGCGTAAACAGCAGGAACCGTGTTTTTGTGGAGGAAGGGGAAGGCATCCGCACCGAGGCGTTTGACGCTTCCAAGCTGGAGGACCCCAGCCTTATCATTTATGCCCCGGTCAGGGTGTCGGGAAACCGGACGATTGTGACCAACGGCGACCAGACGGATACCGTGTTTGAAGGCATGGAAAAGGGGCTTACCTTTGAACAGTCTTTGAGAAGCAGGGAATTTGAGCCTGACGCACCCAATTATACACCGCGGATTTCCGGGATTTTGTATGTGGAGGGTGGCTGCTTTGGTTATGAGATGTCTATCTTGAAAAGCAATAACGGGGATGCGGATTCCTGCAGCCGTTTTACTTTTTCCTATGCAAATCCCAAGGCAGGGGAGGGACATTTTATACATACCTATATGCATGACGGTACGCCGCTTCCCAGCTTTGAAGGGGAGCCGAAATTAGTTGCCGTTCCGGATGATATGGAAGCGTTTGCAGGCATGTTGTGGGACAGTCTGAATGAAGAAAATAAAGTATCCCTGTTTGTACGGTATATTGATATTGCAACAGGGGAATGCAGGACCAAAATTATCAACAAGAATCAGAAATAACGGGTAAAAAGATTGTGCGCAGCAAGCGGCGCGGAAAAGAGGATAATTATGAATGAGATAGAATTGAAATATGGATGCAACCCTAACCAGAAGCCTTCCAGGATTTTTATGGAGGACAAAAGCAGCCTGCCGGTTACGGTGTTAAACGGAAAGCCCGGATATATCAATTTTTTGGACGCTTTCAACGGCTGGCAGCTTGTAAAGGAGTTAAAAGAGGCGACCGGGCTTCCGGCAGCGGCTTCTTTCAAACACGTATCCCCTGCTGGAGCGGCAGTGGGACTGCCCCTTTCGGAAACGCTGGCAAAAATATACTGGGTGGATGATTTGGGAGAGCTTTCTCCGCTTGCGTGCGCATATGCAAGGGCGCGCGGCGCTGACAGGATGTCTTCTTTCGGGGACTTTATCGCGCTTTCGGATGTCTGTGACGAGGATACGGCGCGGCTTATCAAAAGGGAGGTTTCCGACGGCGTCATTGCTCCCGGCTACACGGAAAAAGCGCTGGAGCTGTTAAAGGCGAAAAAGAAGGGCGCGTACAATATTATCCGGATGGACGCATCCTACAGGCCGGCAGCCATCGAGAGAAAACAGGTTTACGGCATCACCTTCGAACAGGGCAGGAATGAACTGGATATCAATGAAGAACTGCTGGGTAATGTGGTAACAAAAAATAAGGAGATTCCGGCGCAGGCGCTTATGGATATGAAGATTGCGCTGATTACCCTGAAATATACCCAGAGCAACTCCGTCTGCTATGTCAAGGACGGGCAGGCAATCGGCATCGGCGCCGGACAGCAGTCGCGTGTACACTGTACCAGGCTTGCAGGCCAGAAGGCCGACAACTGGTTTTTACGCCAGTCACCGCAGGTGCTTTCTTTACAGTTTACCGACAGCCTGGGCAGGGCTGACAGGGACAATGCCATCGACAATTATATCGGGGATGAGTATATGGATGTGCTGGCGGAAGGCGCATGGCAGAGGGTGTTTCAGGTAAAGCCGCCTGTGTTTACGGCAGAGGAAAAGAGGGCATGGCTGGCTCAGATGCAGGATGTGACCCTTGGCTCCGACGCTTTCTTCCCGTTTTCCGATAATGTGGAGCGGGCGCACAAGAGCGGCGTGAAGTATATTGCGCAGCCGGGCGGTTCTGTCAGGGATGACCTTGTCATCGAGTGCTGCGACAAATATAACATGGCAATGGCATTTACCGGTATCAGGTTGTTCCACCATTAAAAAGGTGCGGGGGGTCTTATGACATTAAAAGATTTGGAGAGGTTTCACAGGATAACCATACAGTGCCATGATAACCCGGACGCGGATGCATTGGCGTCGGGGTATGGACTGTATTGTTATTTCAGGCAGAAAGGAAAAGAGGTCAGGCTGGTATACAGCGGCAAAAACCGGATTCAGAAGTCTAATTTATGTCTGATGATGGAAAAACTGAATCTGCCGGTAGAATACGTAGAGCCGGGAAAGCCTGAGCCAAAACATATGGAAGGACTGCTGCTTACGGTTGACTGTCAATACGGGGCAGGCAATGTTACGGGGCTTACAGGGGATGAGATTGCCATCATAGACCATCATCAGGTGGAAAACGGCGGCGTGGAGCTCAGCATTATCCAGCCGCATCTCGGAAGCTGTTCCACTCTTGTGTGGAAGCTTCTGACGGATGAGGGATTTGAGGTGGGTGATGAAAACGGCCTGGGTACGGCGCTGTACTATGGGCTGTATACGGATACCAACCAGTTTACGGAGGTATACAATCCTCTAGACATGGATATGCGTGAGGCGCTTCCCTTTGACAAGAGTCTGATTACTTTGTTCCGCAACTCCAATCTGTCTTTAAAAGAACTGGAAATAGCCGGCATTGCCATGATTCGTTACAGTTATAATGACGACTATGAGTTTGCGGTTATTAAGGCACAGCCTTGCGACCCCAATATTCTGGGACTTATCAGCGACTTTTTATTACAGGTGGATAAGATAAAAACATGTGCGGTGTTTAACGAGGTTAACGACGGATACAAGCTTTCCGTCAGAAGCTGTATCAAGGAAGTGAATGCCAGCGAGCTGGCTGCATATCTGACGGAAGGAATCGGTTCCGGCGGAGGGCATTATGAAAAAGCCGGCGGGTTCATCAGTATGAAGCTTTACGAGGAAAAATATCCTACCTTACATGCGGAGGGATATTTCAATAACAGGATGACGCAGTACTTTGACAGCTTTGAAATTATTTATGCAAAGGATTACAAGGCGGATACGGCAGGCATGAAGCGGTACCGCAAGAAAAATCTTCCGGTGGGTTTTGTGAAGGCGGATGAAGTGCTGGCAGCAGGAACGCCGATTACCATCCGTACCCTGGAGGGGGATATCGAGATGACGGTGGAGGAAGACCTTTACATTATTATCGGCGTCAAGGGAGAGGTTTACCCGAACCGCAAGGACAAGTTTGAGAAATCATATCTGAAGCTTGATAAAAAGTACGATTACAATGACTGCCATATCAAAAAGGAGTATGTTCCCATCATTAAGAACAGACTGGACGGCAGGGATTTGGTGCTGACCGATTTTGCGCGCGTATGTGTGCCTACGGGAGAAGTAGACATCTTTGCCAGACCTCTTACGAAGGGTGTGAAGGTGTTTACGGCGTGGGATAAGGAAAAGTATATGCTGGGCAGGCCGGGAGACTATCTGGCAGTCAGATGTAATGATTTGGCGGATGTCTATGTTGTGGAGCATGATATCTTTTTGAAAACATATGATGTTATTCAGGAAATGTAAGAAGAGGGTGGAAAATGGCGGACAAATATATGTATGATGCCTTTATCAGTTACAGGCACACGGATTTGGATAAATTTGTGGCAGAAAACCTCCATAAGCAGATGGAGGCTTTTCGCCTGCCCAGACGCACTGCGGCAAAGCACAGCGGGAGGGACAGGATAAGCAGGGTGTTTCGGGATAAGGACGAACTGCCTCTGACAAACAATCTGGAAGACCCCATTATAAAAGCGATTCATAATTCGGAATTTTTGATTGTCATATGTTCTCCCAGGCTAAGGGAATCGCAGTGGTGCAAAAAGGAGATAGAAACCTTTATCAGTATTCATGGCAGGGAAAAGGTATTTGCCGTGCTTATTGAGGGCGAACCGGAGGAGTCTTTTCCGGAAGAACTTTTATATGTGGAAGAAACCGTGGAAAAACCGGATGGCACGGTAGAAACGGTAAAAAAGCCCATGGAGCCCCTTGCAGCGGATGTCCGCGGAAAGAACAGGCGGGAGATGTTAAAGGCCATGCGGACGGAGATACTTCGTCTTTTAGCTCCCATGTTTTCTCTCAGTTTCGATGATTTACGCCAGAGACACAGGGAGAGAAGGATGAAACGTATACTGGCAGCCACCGCGTTTGGCGCGCTGGTCTGCTTTTTGTTCGGCACGGTGAGTACGGTCATGGCGCTCAGAATCCATATGCAGAAGGAGCAGCTCGAGGCGCAAAGGGCGGAGATTCGGGTCCAGAGCGCCGAGATACAGCTGCAAAACAGCAGGCTTTTGGAAATTCAGGCGCTGAACCTTGCAGAGGAATCCGCAAGGAAGCTGGAGGAAGGGGACCGGATTGGAGCCATAGAAACCGCTTATCAGGCGCTTACGGAATATAAAGGCATTGCCATGCCTTACACGCCCGAAGCGCAGCTTGCGTTGACGGAAAGCTTGTATGCGTATGATTCCGGAAAAAATATCAAGGCAATGTACCAGATGGAAACTGCCGGTGTGATAGAATATATGCTTTGTTCTTCGGACGGGAAAACGTTGATTACCTGTGATGAATCCGGTTATTATACCATTTGGGATGTGGAAGCAGGAATTGAACTGGATAGGATACCAAGGAATAATTGGACGGGTAATGCAGCGTTTTTGGGAAATGATAGAATTGTTTTTGCAGATGAAACCATATTTATATACAGTATTCCGGATAAGTCTGTGACGGATACCCTGGATGGGATTAGTTTCAAAGAGGTGTACACAGACGAAAAGGGAAGGTATTTGCTGGTAAGCGCATTGACAGGATTCAGTCTGTATGATGGGGACACTTTGGAAGAGGTGTTTGTTTATCGTGTGGAAGATAGCGATACATGGATGAGCGATGCTGCCTTTTGCCGGGGAGGGGACGTTGTCGCGTTTGTTGAGAAGAACAAAGAGGGTATGGGAAAGCTGTACTTTTATAATATAGATTCCCAATCTGTTTCCGGCTCCATTGGGATTGGGAAATATTATTATCAGGATGCGGCATATAAAGAAGACACGGTATTTGTACTGTTGAATTATCTGGATGATGCAAATGACTTAAAAACCATGATAATGGCATGCAATCCGTTGACGGCAAAGGCAAAATGGCAGAAAGAATATGAGAATTATTTTGGCAGCCGCATTTACATGAACTATGGGGAGGGCGCGGATAATTTCATGCTGACTACCAGCAACGAAGCTTGGATTATCCGTGATGAAGACGGGGCAGAATGTACCAGTTTTTCTTTTGGGAGCGGCATAGCAGGAAGTATATCAATAAACAGCAAAGATAAATATATACTTTTGACCCGTAATGGGGATTACCACTATCTTGATGCGGAATACAATAATGATTATTTAATGAATTATAGATTTATCAGTCATTCCGAAAATGTCATGGACTTTCAAAAGGCGGCGCAGGGATATGTGCTGCTTCCCTTCCAGGACAATAAGGTCACATACTATAGTTTTTCCAGGGGGGATGATTTGACGGAAAACAGCGACAGTTTATCCATACCGGAAACGGAAGGTTTATCCTATTCGGAAGCAGTAGAATATGCACAGGAAAAAAATCTTCCAAATGTGGAAATGATAAGTTATATTTTTTTCAATACCGATAAAAGCCTTATTTTTGCTTTTTACAAAAACGGCACGCTGGATATTTACGAAACCTCTGAAATGGAATTAAAGAACAGCCTGACAGGATTTGGAGAAGAGTTTACGGGGTATTTTGGGATGGATGCGTCCGGGAACCTGTATTTGAAAGGAATCAATCACGGCTACATGTTAAGCCCGGACTTTAAACTGATTGGAGTGATTGAAAATCTTGCGGCGGTGGAGGAGGGGGGCAGCAGGCTGTATATCCAAACCGGTAATGACAGCCAGTATGCGGTTCCCGTTTATACGCTGGAAGAACTGCTTGCTAAGGCTGAGGCTTTTGTGATAAGATAAAGCATAGGTGTGCATCAAATGGGAAAGGGTATAGAATTATGAGTGAAGTGGAAAGCAGGAATTTCATTGAACAGATTATCGACAAAGATTTGGCGGAGGGTGTCTATGATACCGTCCATACCCGTTTTCCGCCGGAGCCGAACGGCTACCTGCATATCGGCCATGCCAAAAGCATCCTGTTAAACTATGGGCTGGCGCAGGAATACGGCGGCAAGTTTAACATGCGCTTTGATGATACCAATCCGACTAAGGAAAAAGAAGAGTTTGTGGAGTCCATCAAGGAGGATATTGCATGGCTGGGAGCCGACTGGGAAGACAGGTTGTTTTTTGCCTCCAATTATTTTGATGAGATGTATGAAGCGGCGGTAAAGCTGATTCAAAAAGGAAAAGCATATGTTTCTGATTTGTCTGCAGAAGAAATCAGGGAATACCGGGGTACCTTGACGGAAGCCGGAAAGGAAGACCCCTTTGCAAAAAGGAGCATAGAGGAAAACCTAAAACTGTTTGAGGAGATGAAGGACGGCAGATACGGTGACGGCGAAAAGGTGCTTCGCGCCCGGATTGACATGGCGTCTCCCAACATCAACATGCGGGACCCTGTTATTTACCGTGTGGCGCACATGCACCATCACAATACAGGGGATAAATGGTGCATTTATCCGATGTATGATTTTGCGCATCCGATTGAGGATGCGATAGAGGGGATTACCCATTCCATCTGTACGCTTGAATTTGAAGACCACAGACCGCTTTACGACTGGGTGGTGCGGGAACTGGAATATCCCCGTCCGCCGAAACAGATTGAGTTTGCTAAATTGTACCTTACCAATGTAGTGACAGGAAAAAGATATATCAAAAAACTGGTGGAAGAGGGTATCGTGGACGGCTGGGACGACCCGAGGCTGGTGTCCATTGCGGCGCTTCGCAGACGCGGCTTTACGCCGGAATCCATTAAAAAATTTGTGGAATTGTGCGGCGTTTCCAAGGCAAACTCTTCCGTGGATTATGCCATGCTGGAATACTGCATACGGGAGGACTTAAAATTAAAGTGTCCCCGCATGATGGCTGTGTTAAACCCTGTAAAACTGATTATTGACAATTATCCCGAGGACCAGATTGAGTATTTGCCCGCTCCGAATAATCTGGAAAATGAAGCGCTTGGCAGCAGGCAGATACCTTTCGGAAAAGAGTTATACATTGAAAGGGAGGACTTTATGGAAGAGCCTCCAAAGAAGTATTTCCGGTTATTTCCCGGCAATGAAGTGCGGCTTATGAATGCTTATTTTGTGAAATGCACCGGCTGCGTGAAGGATGAAAACGGGGAAGTTACGGAAGTGCATTGCACTTATGACGCCGCTTCACGGGGCGGCAACAGTCCGGATGGGAGAAAGGTGAAGGGAACTATCCACTGGGTGTCGGCAAAAGAAGCCATAAAAGCGGAAGTCAGGCTGTATGAGAATATCATAGATGAAGAAAAAGGGGTGTACAATGAAGACGGAAGCCTGAATCTGAACCCCAATTCTTTAACGGTGTTAAAGGAGTGTTATCTGGAACCCTCTTTTGCGGATGCCAAAGCGTATGACAGGTTCCAGTTTGTAAGAAACGGATTTTTCTGCGTAGATGCCAATGCGTTTGGAGTATCGGCGGGTTCACCTGACGAAACCCTAGTTTTCAATCGGATAGTATCATTAAAAAGTTCATTTGTTTTGCCGAAAAAGGAGGATTAAGCATGTCAAATTTGTTGTCGGGACTTTCAAAGCTGGGGCTGGGCGCACTGGAAGACGCCAAGGTATTTGAGGAGCCAAAGGACGATAAGGCTGCCAATAAGGGAAAGGGCGCCGAGGCGCCTGAGATACAGGAAAAGGACCTGCTGCTTGACCGTACCTTTGAGTGTCCGGTCTGTGACAGTAAGATTACCAGCAAAATGATGAAAACAGGTAAGGCAAAGCTTTTGCACACGGATTTGGATTTGCGTGCGGTATATGAAGGAATCGACGCGCAGAAATATGATGTAATTTCCTGCCCGGTTTGCGGTTTTACGGCTCTCAGCCGCTTTTTCAAGCCCATGCCTGCCGGACAGACAAAGCTGATTAAAGAAAATATCAGTAAAAATTTTCATGGGACGCCGCACACGGGCGATATATACACTTATGAAGAGGCAATGGAGCGATATAAACTGGCTTTGGCCTGCGCCATTGTCAAGCAGGCGAGAAATAGTGAGAAGGCGTATGTATGCCTGAAATCCGCATGGATTTTGAGAGGATGGCAGGAAGAACTTACCCAAAAGAACAACGACAAGGAAAAACTGGCCGAGCTGCAGGAGGAAGAAAAGGAATACCTGCAGAATGCGCTGGAGGGTTTTATTGCGGCAAAGGAGTCCGAGAACTATCCGATTTGCGGCATGGATGAGATTACAGTGGATTATCTGATAGCGGTACTGGCATTCTGGCAGGGCAAGTTTGATATTGCCTCCAGGCTGATTGCCTCCATCCTGACATCTCCTTCCGCAAGCGCCCGGGTGAAAGACAAAGCAAGGGAATTGAAGGATGCTTTGATGGCTGAGCTGAAAAAGGGAAAGGAATAACCGGCAATCATGTATGATATGGCCATGGAATTGAAAACGGATGGGGCAAAGTGTCTGTATGAACAGATTTACGAGCACATCAGGGAGGAAATCAAAGGAGGGAGGCTGCTTTCGGGAGAGCGGCTTCCCTCTACGCGCGCACTGGCAGAATATTTGCAGGTGTCAAGGACTACGGTGGATTTTGCCTACGGGCAGCTTTTGTCCGAAGGCTATATCGAAGCAATTCCTTATAAAGGCTATTTTGTGTGCCGCATGGAGGAACTGCCGGAAGGAAACAGTCAGGCCCTGCCGGACGATGACAGGATGACGGAGGCAAAGAAAGAAGAATCCATCCCGTATAACGGGAATATTTGTTACGATTTTTCCCCTAACGGACTGGACATGAGTCTTTTTCCGTTCGGAGTCTGGAAACGGATTAGCAAGAATATTTTGAATGACGGAAATAAAGAATTGTTTGCCCTGGGAGAGGCGCAGGGAGATTATGATTTACGGCAGACCATCAGCAGATACCTGCATTCTGCAAGAGGGGTAAAGTGTACGCCGTCGCAGATTGTGGTAGGGGCAGGAAATGATTACCTGCTTTTGCTTTTGGAAAAACTGCTGGGCCGCCATGCAGGGATTGCCATGGAAAATCCCACTTATAAGAGGGCGTACAGGATTTTTCGCTCATTTGCCTATAATATTGAAGTAATCGGTGTGGATGAAGGCGGCATGAAGGTGGAAGAACTGCGCAAAAAACAGGTAAAGGCCGCTTATGTGATGCCGTCTCATCAGTATCCCACGGGCATAACCATGCCCATCGGAAGGCGGATGGAACTGTTGAAGTGGGCCGCAGAGGGGGAAGAGCGTTTTTTGATAGAGGATGATTATGACAGTGAGTTCCGTTATAAGGGAAAGCCTATCCCGTCCCTGCAAGGAGCGGACGGAAACGGGCGGGTTATCTATATCGGGACTTTTTCAAAAGCCATAGCGCCTGCCATCCGGGTAAGCTACATGGTGCTTCCGCCGCTGCTTTTGAAACGCTATCGTGAATCCTGCAGCTTTTATTCCTCCACAGTGTCCCGTATTGACCAGCGGATATTAAACGAATTTATCCGAGACGGATATTTTGAACGGTACTTAAATAAAACACGGAAGCTTTACAGGGAAAAGCATGACATCCTGTTACAGGAACTGAAACCGTTTCGGAAAAAATTCCAGATTTTCGGTGAAAATGCAGGGCTTCATCTGGTTCTCTCCAGCCGTGATGAAAAGCTTACGGAGGAGTATCTGATAAGAAAGGCAGCGGAGCATGGCGTGAAAGTGTATGGGATGTCGGACGCCCTTATCGAAGAAAATGACGGAAAGCGGCAGGCGGAAGGAATGCTTGTTTTGGGATACGGAGGCTTAAGGGCAGAGGAGATAAAAGAAGGAATGGCAAAACTAAAGCAGGCATGGTTGTAAAGAACCAGCCTGCTTTTTTGTGATATTTTAGTCAGAAAAGCTTTTATTGTTCAGAAGAAGCTTCGTCATCTTCATCAAAAAATTCTTCTACCTTTTCTTCTGCCTTTTTTGCAGTATCCGCAACCAGGGAGGAAAGTTTTTCAAAAGGCGCTTCTTCCTTGTCAGTGCCTTCTGCAGAAGCGTCTGTATTCTCCCCGGAGGTATTTTCGTGACTTAGAGGAACATAGGAACGATTTGCGTCCGCGTCATCGAGGTCTTCGCTGAAATCATCGTAATCTTCATCTTCGTCACCGTTAAACTCTGCAGAAAATTTGTCCTTGTTCTGGAAGTAATAATAAATACCTGCGCAGGCAGCTGCGGCTGCGGCAGTAAAGAGCACAAACTTACCAAATTTTTTAGCCATCAGGTTACTCCTTTCATTTTACGGTCAATTAATCTAATATAGACATTTTAATACTATTTTATGGAAAAAGGAAGGGATTATGTATAAAAATTTCATAAATATTACCATAAATTTCATCATTCCGCACGGCAGCCCGGACAGGCATTTGTTCCAACAGGACGCGCTCTCGCTCGGGTAAAAACACAGCGGCACATAGGATGCTAAAATACAGCATCCAAATGCCGGTGTTTTTACACGGTCCTTTATGGAATCAAATGCTTGTCCGGGCTGCCGTGCGGAATGATGGCGTGAAATTTAGAAGTTCTTCGCGAAACAGCCTCTGCTGTGAGCGGCTAGAACTTCTTTTCACGCTAGACCGCCCTAGTAAAATCAATTTTCATGCTTGATTGAGACCGTGTTATGTGGTATATTTAAACTCTGACCGGTTAGGTCAATTATGGGAAGGGCAGGCAGGAGCGGCGGCATGAACGGAAGGTTTTTTGATTTAAAAAAGGAAAAGCAGGATAGGATGATAAATGCTGCTTTGAAAATTTTTGCCCTGCATGGCTACCGTCATGCCAGCACGGACGATATTGTGAAGGAAGCCGCTATCAGTAAGGGGCTATTGTTCCATTATTTCGGAAGCAAGCTTGGGGTTTATACCTTTATATACGATTACAGTGTGAGATATATGACTCTGGAATTGAAATCAGCGGTATCGCCGGTAGAAAAGGATATGTTTGAAATATTAAAGCAGACAGAGCAGGCAAAACTGCAGGCGCTCAGGGGATATCCCTATATGCAGCAGTTTCTGACACGTTCCATGAGCGAGGATGTAGGGGAAGCGCTGATTGCCGTGGAGGATATGAGGAATGTGCTTGCATCGCATTATGAAAGGCTGCAGGCACAGATGGATTTTTCTTCATTGCCGGCAGGCATCGATGGCAGAAAGTTATGTAAAATGATGGACTTTACGATAAAGGGACTGATGTCCGAGCGGTTTTTGGATGCTTCTTTCCACCCGGACATGCTGTATCAGGAGATTGTGGGCTACATTGATATGATGAAACTTCTTACATACAAAAACATTGCACATTGAATTACTTGTTCATCTTGTAGACAGGGTCAGCGGGATAACCGCCTTTGAGTTTCTGCATGCCGCGCTGGATGGCGTCCTTTGAGTTTTTCCAGTCTGCGTCTTTGTTGCGGTAATCAAACTTTTCTATCAGCCATGAAACGTCTTCGGAAAGGCGGCTCAGGTTGTCGCGCATCAGATTGCATAGCATGTCATAGAAAGCAGCCTGCTCTTTTTCCGGGAGTTTGGATTCACCGGCTTCCAGCAAATCGCCGAAATGGGTAAGGCAGAACCCTTTTCCGTTTTCTATTTTGGAGCGGAATGCGGCGTCCTTTTTGTACATCACAAAAAAAGTATCCAGATAGCGCTCGTAGTGTTCTTTATAGTAGCTGCATATGTAGCAGGACTCATTCTTCTCTTTTACCCAGGCGCTGACGGGATTGGACGCCGGCGTATCTTTTCGGAACATGCCTTTTAAGGAGGCGCGGCCGGGCGTGTAAGACTTTACCTGTTTGTCAAATTCTTCCAACATGCGTTTATAATGGGTTTTCAAAATCCAGCCGTTTCCCAGGGTATTGCCGTAATCAAACATTTTTTTGAAATGCGGACGGCAAAATCCCAGACGGTCGGTTTGTTCACGAATGTTGCTTTCCATGTAAGAGGAGCCGGAACCCAGTACAAAGTCAAGAAGGTCCTGTTCAATTTGTCTTTCTACATTGCAGAAAGGACATTCATCATTGGCATTAACTGCATCATTTAAGGGTATCATATATAATTGTTCTTTCATGGTATCTCCTTTAAGCCTGTTGCATAAACTCTAAATAAATTATGTCTGTCTTAAGAATAATTGTAGAATATATCATGAAAAAAAACAATTGCGAAAATTAAGAAATTTTAACTTGCAGGACATAGGGGATAACGATACAATTTTAATATGACAGACGGATTGCGATGTGATAAAACGTGGTATTTAACAGTGTAGAATTTTTATTGTGTTTTCTTCCGATTTTTGTTTTTATCTACTACCTTACCCCGGCAAGATACAGGAATCTCATACTGCTTACTGGCAGTCTGTTGTTTTATGCATACGGAGAACCGGTATACGTGTTTTTGCTGGTGGTTTCGTCGGTGATAAACTTTGCGGCGGGAAAACGCCTTGTAATAAAAAGAAAAAAGAAAATAAATAAAAACCGGGCGCTCTACATTTTCATAGTGGCGGTCGATGTATTAGTGTTAGTCTTTTTTAAATGGGCGCCGCGGATGTACTGGATGCCCGATTCCATAGGAATGCCGCTCGGCATTAGCTTTTACACTTTTCAGATTATATCCTATCTGACGGATGTCTATCGGGGCGATATAAAGGCGGAGCAGTCTTTTATCCGGCTTGGCACTTATATCAGTATGTTCCCGCAGCTGGTGGCGGGGCCGATTGTTTCCTACAATGAAGTTGCGGGAGATTTGAGGCAGCGTGCATACAGGCTTGAAGATATGGACAAAGGCATGAAAAATTTTGTGTACGGGCTTTCCCTGAAAGTGCTTCTGGCAGACAGGCTGGCATTGCTCTGGCATGATTTGCAGACTGTCGGTTTTGCGAGCATATCCACTCCGCTTGCGTGGATGGGCGCAATCGGTTTTTCCATGCAGATTTATTTTGATTTTTACGGATATTCCCTGATGGCGGTGGGATTAGGCCAGATGCTCGGTTTTTCCCTTCCGGAGAATTTTTTCCAACCCTATACGGCAAAAAGCGTCAGGGAGTTTTACAGGAGATGGCATGCGACATTGGGAAGGTGGTTTCGGAATTATGTGTATATTCCGCTGGGCGGGAGCCGAAAAGGTATTTTGCGTACCATCTTCAATTTATTGGTGGTTTGGATATTGACGTCATTCTGGCATGGCGGCAGCATTAACTTTTTGCTATGGGGTCTTGCGCTCTGGTTTCTGATTGTGATGGAAAGGCTGATAGACAGAAATAACCAATTAAGCAAAGGGAAGCTATTGCCGCATATATATGTGCTGTTTGTCATTCCGCTGACATGGATGTGCTTTGCTATTTCCGACCTGTCGGATTTGCGCATCTATTTTGGCAGGCTTTTCGGGCTGACTGCCGGTATCAATGTCAACACGGGAGATATTACAAAGCAGCTGCAAAACTTCGGCATACTGTTTTTGACAGGATTTTTCATGTGTACGCCGCTTCCGAAGCGGTTATTTGAACGGTTTAAGGACAGCATCCCCGGTATGCTGGTTTTGGCGGTATTGTTTTGGAGATGCGTATGGCGCATCATGATAGAAGGGAATAATCCTTTTATGTATTCCAGATTTTAGCGTGGAAAGAAGTTCTAATTGCCTTTGGCAATTTCCGCTCACAGCAGAGGCTGTTTCGCGGAGAACTTCTAAGTTCCACGCCGGAAAATGCCTGAAAAGCGGCATTTTCCATCGAAACTTTAGTTTCGTGGGATTATGTGCCGCCATGGAGTGGCGGCATGGCGGTTAGTGTGGAAATGAGGATAAAATGGGAAAAAAGTTCGACAGGAAATATATCCGTTTTTTTGTGATATTGGCATTTACCGGCATATGTTTTTTTAACAGGGAGCCGCTTTTGTATCTGGCTAAAAAAGTATTTGCCTGGGGAATGGAAAATTATGAACAGGCTTTTCGCGTGAATGAGCATGCGGAAGAGGACACAGTGTCAGGAAATGATGTAAGCGGCGGGGACAGTGTATCGGCAAACAGTGTTTCCGGCAATGAAACAGTGGAAGACATTTCGGGCGGGGACGGTGCTTTTGTTCCATGGGAATATATGACAGCGGATGATACTTATTTTGACGATGCAGTATTTATCGGGGATTCCAGAACGGTAGGCCTGTCGGAATACGGGGGGCTTGACAATACCACGTTTTATGCGTCAACCGGGCTGACTGTTTATAAATTATTTGACGCTGAGATTATTCCGGTAGAAGGAAGCCTGCAGAAGAAGACCATTGAAGAAGCGCTTACAGAAAAACAGTTTTCCAAAATCTACCTGATGATAGGAATCAACGAAATGGGCACCGGCACGGTGGATACTTTTATGGAAAAATACAGGACGGTGATAACACACCTTCAGGAATTGCAGCCTGACGCCATCATCTACGTGCAGGCTATCATGCGGGTAACAGGCGAACGCTCGGCCCAGGGAGATTACATCAGCAACGAAGGAATTGACGCAAGAAACGCGGAAATCGAAAAGCTTGCGGATAACCAGAAAGTATTTTATCTGGATGTCAATCCCCTGATTTGCGATGAGGACGGCGGGCTGATAAGCAGCTATACCTTTGACGGCGTCCACCTGAAAGCCCAGTACGTCTCCATCTGGAAACAGTTCCTCATGGAACATGCAGTGGTATTTTCAAAAGAGTAGAAAAACATCAACTGCCGGATTTTATACAGGCGGGGCGGCGCATTTGATTCCATAAAGGACCGTGTAAAAACGCCGGCCCTTGGATGCTGTTCTATAGCATCCTATGTGCCGCTGCGTTTTTACCCGAGCGAGAGCGCGTCCTGTTGGAACAAATGCGCCGCCCCGCCTGTATAAAATCCGGCATACATCAGAAATAAGGATTGACGTACTTTCCTCCATTAGTTATGATAGATTAGGACAGTTTAGAAAAATTTTATAATGTATGGAGGAGAAAACGTAATGAGTGATGAGAAAAAGAAGCAGAAGGTGGTGCTTGGGGAGGGTGGCATCTATGATGCGAAACAGCTCGGGGCTCCAAAGATGCTGATACTTGGCGTACAACATATGTTTGCCATGTTCGGCGCCACGATTTTGGTACCCATGCTGACAGGTCTGGATGTTTCCACAACCTTGTTGTTTGCGGGTCTTGGAACGCTTTTGTTCCATTTGGTGACAAAAGGGAAAGTGCCCGCATTTTTAGGCTCTTCCTTTGCTTTTCTGGGTGGTTACTTTGCCATTTGTCCGATGCTTACGGACGCTAACGGGGAACAGACAATTTCCAATGTAGAGATGATTCCTTATGCCTGCCTGGGAGTAGCATGTGCCGGTCTGGTTTATCTGATTATGTCTGCCCTTATAAAGGTTTTTGGGACAGGCAGGGTCATGAAGTTCTTCCCGCCCATTGTTACGGGTCCGATAATCATAGCCATCGGCCTTACCCTTTCACAGTCGGCGATTGATAACTGTGCTACAAACTGGCCTATTGCGCTGGTTGCAATTGCCCTCGTGGTGGTCTGCAATATTTGGGGAAAGGGAATGATTAAGATTGTTCCCATTATCATTGGTGTCGTTGGCTCCTATGTGGTGGCAGCCTGCTTTGGAAAAGTGGATTTTACGCCTGTTGCAGAGGCGGCATGGATTGGCAATCCCATTAAATGGGACCATACCGTATTTTACCTGTTCGGAAACGGCGTGGACGGCAGTATGCTGGTTACCTCCATCATCACTATCGTACCTCTCGCCTTGGCGACCATGGTGGAGCATATCGGGGATGTTTCCGCTATTTCATCCACGGTTGGCAAAAATTATATTAAGGACCCGGGACTGCACCGTACCCTGCTTGGCGACGGTCTGGCAACGACACTTGCGTCCCTGTTTGGTGCGCCTGCAAATACCACATATGGGGAGAATACGGGCGTTTTGTCCTTGACAAAGGTATTTGACCCTGCGGTAATCAGGATTGCAGCCGGTCTTGCCATACTGTTTTCTTTCTCACCTAAGTTTGCCGCCATTATCGGCTGTATGCCCACAGCTACCTGCGGCGGTGTATCACTTGTGCTTTACGGTATGATTTCAGCAGTCGGCGTCCGCAATATTGTGGAAACGCAGACTGATTTTACAAAGAGCCGCAATATCATTATTGCAGCATTGATTCTGGTGCTGTCCATCGGTATCAATTACAGTGCGGCAGGGGCAATCTCCTTCCCCATAGGAAATATAACCATCAGCCTTTCCGGTCTGGCAGTAGGAGCGCTTACCGGCATCCTGCTCAACGCTATCCTGCCGGGCAAGGATTATAAGTTTGACGAAGAGAAGCCTGATGATACAGGCGTAAACTTCGGAACCGGAAGATAAAAACAGATTTGGGTTTCCAGCCCCGGCAGATATCGCTGCCGGGGCATTTTTCATGACGCCCGACGGGGCAGGCATGAAAAATACAAAGACCCAAGAAAATTTCCTATAGGCAAGAAACCCATTTTGGAATATAATAGAAGATAATAAAGAAGATTGATTGCAAATAATATCAAGGGGGGACATTTATGAAAGTGGTCGATATGCATTGCGATACCATTTCCGCACTTCTAAAGAAAAAGCGGGCCGGTGAAGCGGCGGATTTAAGGAAAAATGACTGCCACATAGATATCTGCAAGATGCAGAAGAGCGATTATCTTTTACAGAATTTTGCCCTTTTTGTAGAGATGGGAAAGGCTGAGGATGCATGGCAGGAAGTGCAGGAGCTTTTTGGGCTTTATATGCAGGAAATACTGGAAAACAAAGACAGCATTGCCACGGTGCTATCCTACTCTGACATTGAAAAGAACCGGACGGAGGGAAAGATTTCCGCCATGCTTACCGTTGAAGAAGGCGGTGTGTGCGGAGGGGATTTGGAGAAACTCCGCATCCTGTATAAACAGGGTGTGCGTATGCTTACTTTGTTGTGGAACTATCCCAATGAACTTGGTTTCCCTAATCTGGACAGGAGACAGGGTCAAAAATTAAAAATTGCTGAACAGAACGGTAATTTATCTGTTCTGAATCTGGTGACGTTGAATTATTTGAATACGCCCAATGTTAAAAACGGTTTAACAGAAAAAGGGATTACTTTTGTGGAAGAAATGGAAAGACTGGGCATGATAGTGGATGTATCGCATATGTCGGACGCCGGTTTTTATGATGTTCTTGCCCATACCCGAAAGCCTTTTGTGGCAAGCCATTCCAATTCCAGGGATGTCTGTCCCTGTGTGAGGAACTTAAGCGACGACATGATACACAGGCTGGCAGAGCGGGGCGGAGTTATGGGACTGAATTTCTGCGCTGATTTTTTGACGCAGGTGCCGGTGGGGGTGAAAAATCCGGGAACCATAGCGGCAATCGTAAATCATGCGAAACATATAGTGGCGGTCGGCGGCGTGGAGTGCCTCGGTATCGGCAGCGATTTTGACGGAATAGATACCCATGCTGAACTGACTGGGGCCGATAAGATGGATAGGCTCGCGGATGCCTTAAAGAAGGGCGGCTTTACTGAAGGACAACTGGATAAGATATTTTACGGGAATGTGCTTCGGGTTTACAAAGAGGTCCTGAAATAACAGGGACGTTAAAATAACTATAAGATACGGAAAGAAGGTGCGGCATGGCTTTTACAATCTGGACGGTGATGGGACTGGTCTTTGTGGGGATGGGCATATATGAGTATTTCTCCAAAAGGGAAACTGCGTTTGGCTTCTGGGCCAATGCCGGGACCCTGCCGATTGCGGATGTGAAGGCATACAACCGGGCAATGGGAAAACTGTGGTTTGTTTTCGGAGTTGTTTTTATCCTGCTCGGACTGCCATTGCTTGCCGGTCAAAATTCACCATATATTCTTCTTTCCACGATAGGCGTTTTGCTGGAAGCCATAGCGGCGATGATAGTGTATGTGTTGAAGATTGAGGGGAAGTATAAGAAAAAATAAGAAAACGCCAGCATAATTTACTTTGAATTTACCCCTTGACATTAGATAAAATGATGTTTATAATAACCGTAATTTCATAATTCAAGTTAATTGATGAAGAAAAGCAATGATAAGAATAAGTAACATAAGGTGAAACATACAGAAAGCAGCCGGTTGATGAGAGGCGCATGGGAAGCTTTATGCGAATACATCTTTGAGCTTCGCACCGAAACCCAGGAGTAGGCTGCGACGTATCCTGCACACGTTATCGTGCTAGAGTATCGCCAACAGGCCGTACTTGAAAAGGTAAGCAGCGTGAGCTGTTTATGAACATGAGGTGGTAACACGGGAGTGACTCTCGTCCTTTTGAACAGGACGGGAGTTTTTTTGTTTTCCTGTGTTAAGAAGATTGAAAATTAAAATTTTCAATCGTGAGATTTGTGCCGAAGCGTCACAAATTCTGTGATGGCAGAGAGAAATCTGACATTTCGCTCGCCTCCTCAGCGCAAAAGCGCTTCGGAATGAGGAAAAAATGAAGAAAGAAGGAAGAAAAAATGGAAGTAAGGGATGAAAAACTGGAAAGGGAAACAGAGCACCAGATGCGGGTTATGCTGAAAGGAGCGGTTGAAGTGGTGGGAGCAGAGGAACTTCGGGTGAAGGTGGAACAGTCCATCCGTACGGGAGAGCCTTTACGCGTAAAATTCGGAATGGACCCCAGCGCGCCGGATATCCACTTGGGACATGCGGTTGTCCTGCGGAAGCTAAAGCAGATGCAGGACATGGGGCATCGCATTATGGTGGTTATCGGGGATGTGACGGCGCGAATCGGGGACCCTACGGGAAAATCCAAGGGGAGAAAAGCGTTAAGCGACAAGGAAGTGATGGAAAACGCGCAGACATATCTGGAACAGATTTTTCAAATCATGGACAGGGAAAAGACGGAGGTATACTATAACGGAGAATGGCTGGAACTTCTGAAACTGGAAGAAATACTGCATCTGGCTTCCACGGTCACTGTGGCAAGGCTTCTGGAACGGGATGATTTCCAGAACCGTTACAAAAACAATGTGCCAATCGGTTTGCATGAGTTTTTTTACCCGTTAATGCAGGCGTATGACTCCGTGGCAATCGGCGCCGATATTGAACTGGGTGGCACGGACCAGACGTTTAACATCCTGATGGGAAGGAATTTACAGAAATCACAGGGCCTTTCGCCACAGGCGGCCATCTTTATGCCGCTTTTGGTAGGCTTGGACGGTGTGGAAAAGATGAGTAAGAGCCTAAATAATTATATCGGTGTAAAAGAGGATGCGAAGGTGATGTTCAAAAAAGTCATGGAAGTGCCGGACGCCTTGATTATCCGTTACTTTGAACTGGCTACAGATGAAATGCCGGAGAGAATTGATGTCATTAAGGAGGAACTTGCATCGGGAAAAAATCCAAGGGATGTAAAGCTGGAACTGGCGGAAATCATCACAGGACTGTACCATGGTAAGGAGGAAACCGAACGGGCCAGAAATTATTATCAGGAAGCCTTCGGAAGAAAAGAAAACCCGGAAGATGTTCCGGATTTGGAGATTCCTTGGGAGTGCAGCACGCTGCGAAGTCTGCTTCCCATAGCGGCGGCAGCCGGTCTGGGCTTTAGCAGCAGTGAACTTCGGCGTATCACAAGCCAGGGAGGCGTCAGGATAAACGGTACGCGGGCAGACAGCCTGGAAGTGCAGGTTGCAGACGGGGATGTCCTTAAGATTGGGAAGAAGCATTTTTTAAAGCTTCGTAAAACGCCCTGATATTTTCAAAAGCGTAGGTAGGCAGGTATTCGGAACATGCCGCTTCTTTTGGGGTGGCTTCCCCGGTATATACCACACAGGTATCCACGCCGGCGTTAATGCCGCAGGCGATGTCTGTGTAGAGCCTGTCGCCTATTACAATGGTTTCTTTTGGCGTAAAGTGCGATTTTTGGATGCAGACGTCAACAAAGGCGCGCGAAGGCTTGCCCAGATAAACCGGCGTTCTGCCGGTACAGGAGGTAAGCATCTGGCAGATGGAGCCACAGTCAGGGATGAATCCGAAACTGGCAGGGCAGCATAAGTCAGAGTTGGTGGCATAAAAAGGGATTTTGGGGTCAGAAAGAAGCAGGCAGGCATTTTCCAGTTTTTTATAAGTCAGGGAATTGTCAAAACAGACAAGGACGCATTCCGCACCTAAAGGTTCGTCCGTAACCGTAAGTCCGTTTTTTTCCAGTTCTGCCATGTAAGAACCGGTTCCCACTACAAAAAGGTTTTTTCCCATAAAATGTTCTTTCATATAGGCGATTGTCATATAGCCTGACGTGATGAAAAAATCCGCGCTGGTTTTCAGGCCGAAACAGCGGGCAAACTTTTTAACATAGTCATCACTGCTCATGGTGGAATTGTTAGTGATAAAGAAGGACATACCGCCAATTTCCCCGATGTAGGAAAGCAATTCGGCGGTGCCGTCAAACAAGTCGTTGCCGAGGGCAAGAGTGCCGTCAATATCAAATAAAAAAAGTTTTTTGTCTTTTAACATAATAATATTCCTTTCCGGGCAGTTGGTTTCAGGTAACAGTTTGGCCGAAGGCTGAACTGTAACGGTTTCAGTATAACATTGATAATAGTTTGTGGCAATAAGGGGATAAATATGATATAATGGCGCAAAGGAAAAACAAGCGACTGCGAAGCATGGAGGATAATATGAAACTGGTATCTTGGAATGTAAACGGCCTGCGGGCCTGTATCGATAAAGGGTTTATGGATTTTTTTAAAGAAGCGGATGCGGATGTTTTCTGCATTCAGGAGTCCAAGCTGCAGGAGGGGCAGATTGCGCTTGATATGCCCGGTTACTACCAGTTTTGGAATTATGCTGAGAAAAAAGGGTATTCCGGTACGGCATTGTTTACCAAAACCAAGCCGCTTCTTGTGACAAACGGAATCGGCATTGCGGAGCATGATAAGGAGGGGAGGGTGATTACGGCGGAATATCCTGATTTTTATGTGGTGACTGTCTATACGCCCAACTCCCAGCGGGAACTGGCAAGACTCGATTACCGCATGGAATGGGAAAATGCCTTTTTGGAATATCTGAAGGGTCTGGAGGAGAAGAAGCCCGTGATTTTTTGCGGGGACCTCAATGTCGCACATAAGGAGATTGATTTAAAAAATCCCAAGTCCAATCGCCATAATGCAGGATTTACAGATGAGGAGCGGGCTTGTTTTACAAGGCTTCTGGAAACAGGATTTATAGATACATTCCGATATTTTTATCCCGATGTGCAGGGCGTTTATTCTTGGTGGTCCTACATGTTTAAGGCCAGGGAAAAGAATGCGGGATGGCGTATTGATTATTTTGTGGCTTCAGGAAGTCTTGCAGACAGGCTGGAAAGCGCTGCCATCCACACAGAAGTTATGGGTTCCGACCATTGTCCGGTGGAATTGGTAATAAAATAGAAAGAAAACAGCGGTATGCCTCCTGTATTTTCGGGGGCATACATTTTTTATTCAGATGTTTGAAACTTTTGGGAGGCTTTATTTATCTATATAGTATAAGACTACAGAACGGAAAGGTGCGTATCGGCAATGAAACAGATATTATATGAAAGGTTAGTTCGGTATATCGTTGAAAATCAGAACGGATTTTATCGGGTGGCATACGGCTATACGGGTAATAAAGACGATGCGCTTGACGCTGTACAGAATGCTGTCTGTAAAGCATTGGAAGCATATGAAGGCTTAAAAAAGGCAGATGCAGTCAGGAACAGACGGCGCAATCCGCAAGCATAATTTCAGTAAAGGAATCCGGATATTGGTAACAGCGGCTGCAGCAGTATGCATTATTTTTACCATGCTGTTAAATACAAATCCGGTTTTGCAAAGGAAGCAGCAGCAATGCCGGGCATTGGAAATATTGCCCGTCTTTTTACTTTCCGTTCATATGAAACGGAAAAGGAGGGAATAGAAATTTCGGTTGATATTCCGTTTGTTGACCTTCCGACTGTTGAAATGATTGCAGAGGATACCGGTATTGCAACAGAAGAACTGAATCTGAAAATATATCAGCTATGTGAGAAGTATGCGGAGGACGCCGCTTTGCGTGCCGAAGAATATAAGACGGCTTTTTTGGAAACCGGCGGAACTGAGGAGGAATGGGAAGCGCATAATATTCGGATTACTGTAAGTTATGAAATAAAGCAGCAGAATGACAAGTATCTATCCTTTATTATAAGGGGAACGGATAATTGGACAAATGCCTGTCAGGATACAAAATATTATAATTTAGATGTAGAAACAGGGAAAACAGTAACCCTGGAGGATTTGCTGGGCAGCGGCTGCAGGGAACTGGTAAATGAAAGCATTCGGGAGCAAATTTCGGAAAGGGAAACAGCGGGGGATGTATTTTGGGAAGAGGATAAAGGCGGTTTTACGGGCATCTCTGAGAATGCCAATTTCTATATCAATGAAAACAATAACCCGGTTATTGTTTTCGGAAAATATGAAATTGCCCCCGGCTCGTCCGGGGAAATAGAATTTGAAATTGCAGACAGGTAATTCGTATAGCCGCAGAAACAGACCGCCCGTTTCACGGGCGGCCGCTTCTACAGGCTTTCAAGCAATGCTATGATGCTCTGTCTTATTTCCGGTTTTAGCTGGCGGATTTTTTTCAATATCTGTTGTTCCTGTACTGTGGGCTTAAACGCCTCGTCAAAAGATGTGATATCTGACTGATACCCCACAAGATAATCAATAGAAACACCAAAAAAAATTGCAAATTCTTTCAAAGTGTTGATGTCGGGCTCAGCCAGTTCGTTTTCATATTTGTAAATGGATTGCTGGCTAAGGTTAAACCTTTCTGCCAATGCCTGCTGGCTTAATCCGCTTTTGGTTCTGAGCTGTTTTAAGTTTGTCAAGGTATCCCTCCTTTTTACGGTACTTAGTATATAGATTATTGTAATTTCTATTTATGACATTGAATAAAACCTAATAGTAGTTATATACAACAATAAAAAGTTGTGATATGATAAACATATAGAGAGAATCCAACCTTCTTAAAAAAGTCATCGTGGTACGGAGGATGAAGATGATGAGGCAAAAGAGAGCAAAAATCAGATTGCTTGCAGCAGTGTTGTTATTTGCGGTAATGGCAGGCAGCGCTGCAATTACAATTTACGGAAAGGAAAATGCAGCAAAAAAAACGGCGGCAAATGATAGTTTAACTAAGAAATATGTAATTGACAGCAAGGGAAGGTTCTGCACTATTTATGAATGTGTGGAGGAGGATAGTATTTATTATATTGTGAAATGGGTTATAAAAGGGCAATAAAAAAAACCACGGCAGAATAAACTGACCGTGGTTTTTTGTGCTGTCAAAAATAATCATTATTCCAAGTCGGGACTCCATTCAATATCCGAACCGTCGCCGGAGCCGCCGGAAGGCGGTGCAGGCTCAGTTGGTGCGGGCGGGTCAGGAGTGGGCGTAGGAGTCGGCTCAGGAGCAGGGTTCTGTCCGGGGCTCGGTGAGGGAACCGGAGTCGGATTTGGTGCAGGGGTTGGTGTTTCTTCCGGAACCGGCATCTGTTCCGAAGCCTGTGGCGGAGCCGTTTCCGGCTTTTGAGCCGGTTTGGATGAGGAAGCCGGTTTTTGGGAGGAGGGAGCGGATGAAGAAGCCGGTTTTTCAGGAGTCGTATCCTTGCTGCCGCGCCCGGAATGGCTCGCGGTTTCCATCCCGGCGCCCTCATTTTGCAGGATGGAGGAGTAAGAGATTTCACCGAGCGGGTCTGCTGCCGCAAAATCTTTGACGGAACCTGCTATGTGCCATACATTTCCGTCAAACCATTCAATATTGGAATCGTAAATCCGAATCTGAGGCGTTACATTATCAACGGAATCAACCTGTTCAAAATGTTCTACGCTGTATGGGGTAAAAAGGGGATAAGTCTTTAATCCCCAGAAAGCAGCGTCAAAAACTGTCTGTGCCGAATCAGGAGCCTGCATGGTTAAATATTTTTTACCTGAGGCATCATATGCATATACGATTTCACCTTCTGGAAGGGAGGATGGCTGTGTAAGCGTAGTCCGCCCCAAGTCGTCAAATTCACCGTAGTAGGAAATAAACGAAAAGTTTTCACGGTTGCTCCAAAGAGACAGAATATCCGCCGCCTCCGAGCCCAGATAGACCCTGCAATCATAGGAGCCGGAACTTAGGCCGTTTTCAAAAAATCCCTGCTCATGGTATACATCCCCGTCAGAGGCCAGACAGAGCCATGTTTCATAAGCGCCCTGATAGACTCCGTCAACCAGTTTTGTCTGAAGCATGTATATGGAATCAGACTGTTTTTGCAGATGAAGCACTTCGCCATCCGATTGTGTCAGCCATATGGCCGAATAGCGCGTACCATTTTCGTTGTAGCCGACTTCCAGGCATAAAAGGGAACCATCTTCCTCTTCCAGATAATAGCGTCTGTGTCCGATGTCCAATTTAGGCATCATGGTAAAAAACCATGTATCATCGTGCAGCATGGCAACGCCGTCATCAAAATAACCGTTAATGCTTAAGTTGTCGTATAACTGTTGTGCCAGTTCTGCTATGGCGGTTTCTTCTTCCGCTATATTTACCGTAATCTGTTCCAGTATGGTCAGGGATTCTTCATCTCCGAAAAGGCGGTATGCCTGTTCCAGCACATCCCTTTGCCTGCGAATCCTATCGGACTGCCCATACAGCTCAGCCAGCGCACGCACGTCAGAAGCGTCCGCCGAACCGTCGGCATATTTCTCTTCATACAGTAAAATGGACTGTTCCAGTTCGCTGAGGGCAGGCTGCGATAAGTGTTCCTCTAAGGTTCCGTTGCCGGAAATGCTTTCTTCTATATTATTTTGTACAACGCCGCATCCCGACAACACGGAAAAAACGGTTAGGAAGGCAAAAAGCGATAAGGCGCTGCCGATGTTCCCGATAAATCTGTTTTTCATGTTTTCCTCCATTCCGAAGCGCTTTTGCGCTGAGGAGGCGAGCGAAATGTCAGATTTCGCTCTGCCATCACAGAATTTGTGACGCTTCGGTACAAATTCTTGGTTGAATAAATTGTTATCAAGCAATTTATTCAACCTTCTCCTCCTATTTTCCGGCGTCTTCAATCAGCTTCTGCAAAAATACTTCTGCCGAAGAGCCGGGGGCATAATAGCCCGAAGCAAGCAACTGGCTTGCCAATGAGTAAATACTTCTGCTTACGGTGGGACCGTAAATGATGATATCTTTTCCGTCTTTTGTCAGAATGATATAACCGCGGAAGGCAAAATCCGTCTTATACTGCGCGGCGGGAAGGTTAACCAGCACCGAAGTGTAGCGATAACGGTTATCCACGGTTTCAAAAACGGCATCAAGCAGGGAGCCGTCAGGCTTCTTCCCATAGGCAATTCCGCCTGCCACCTTCTGGCCGTCCTTAATAAAGGGGTAAATCTGGCTGTTGGCCTGCGTCATGACAAGGGTACCGTATTCTTTCAGGGTGTATCCCGAAACGCCCCCCGACAAAAGCTGTGCCCGTAGGGACGCGGAAATGCCTGTTTTAAAGCGGATGCCGGAATTGCCTGTAATGCGGATGGAAAAACCGTGATAGCTGAGCAGATTTTCCAGTTCGGGTACAGGTGTGGCTTTATAGATGCCGTTGTAGGATAACTCCCATACATACATGCCGTTTGGAGCGCCGTTTTCTTTGTACCGGTACATAACAGCCGTCTTAAAATTGCCGTCAGGCGCGGTTACGACGTATTTTCCGTCCTTTACGGACGCCGGATAAGCGACGCCGTCCAGATAAATGACGGGCTCCGTGTAGCCGGATGGCGGCGTCAATATAACATCCATGGAAGGTACGGGCTCCGGGCAGGCCGAGGCAGGCATGTTCAGGTAAACGGGAATTTTAAACACAAAGGTATTGTCGAGAGAGTTTGCCTGTGCATAAGACTTTCGTATATTGGAACTCTCGCTGTTCGGCGCACAGATATTTTGCATATACTGGTGCCAGTAAAGACCGTTATGGGAAGGGTCTACGTCAAATTTTTGCAGGTAAAGCGTATCCTGGCCTTTTAAGATGTAATTGGCGGAAATGACCTGCGCCCCTCCATAAATGGAGAGATATCCGTTTGTCCAGCCTTTTGCCATGGCATGGGCAAGCCCGCTCTCGATGACTTCTTTGTCGGTCTTACCGGAGGCATTGATATTAAAGTAATTGTAATACCCCTCATATCCGGAATAATTGCCGGAAATTAAGGGGGAAGTCCCTTTCCCCTGCTCCTGATACACACGGCAGGCAAGGTGGAATGGGCTTACGCCCAGCTCCTGTCCAACCTTAAAAAAAGTATTGGAATAGGTAACTTCCATGCCCGGGATAAGCCCGGACATAAAAGTATTCGATAGAAAGTTCTGGACTGCGGCTTCCGTATGGTAGGAAGGATTGTAGGTCAGCAGCTCAAACTGGAAAATGCGGTTTTCCGTCAGGCCGTTTCTCGGGTCCAGATAGTATTTGAGGGTATCCTCCGAGGCGTTTACCCATCCCCCGCCATAGGCGCCGCCCTGCATATAGGCAGGGAAGGAGGCGGGAATCAGGCTGCGCCCGTTTACCATCTCGTTGGCAACCACGGTATTCCAGTCCAGATTGGTGTTCATCTTTACAAAAGTCCAGTTTGGATGGGCCTGTTTCAAGGCTGTCAGAGCCTCGCGGTAGCTTTCGGGAAACTGCGCAATGTCGTCATACGTATTTTGATTATCCAAAGCGTACATGCTCTGTAAGGGGTTCATGTTCCATGTTTCTTCCCATTGCAGGAAAAATTCGTCGGAACATGCAAGGTACCTCCGGGGGATATAGCCCTCATAGGGCACATCCTGATAATGCAATGTGACATATGCCCAAGCTTCGTAAGAATCATCCAGGTAAACATCCCGAATCTGCACCTGCAGCCCGCTGGGCACGTTGATAACGATGGGGCTGTCCGCGGAAGGTTCCGTACTGATGGGATAAGTATCGCTTAAATATACAAGCGCCATAACCGTGCGCTGTGCAAGAAGCTCCTGCAAGGCAGCGCGCGCTTCCTCCACCCATGCAGTTTCCTCTTCCTCAAGGGCATATGCGGAAGTGGATGCTATGGGAGACAAAAACAAGGCGGACAGCAGGCATAAGGCTGCAAACCAAAAAAATTTCTTTCTCATGTCGTCCTTTCCGTTGTATATACTGGCAGTAAAATATTTCGTAAATTTTAGTTAATAGTTTCTTTTGCTTTATTATAAGAAAATTCCTGTCGAAACGCAATGAAAAATACTGGAAAGTGTCGGATTCTGCGTAGCTGCATTTAGTACGGGCGGCGGGGGCGCATTTGATTCCATAAAGGACCGTGTAAAAACAACCGGACAATGCCTTGTATCAAGGCATGAGATGTCGTCCTTTGACATCTTATGTACCGCTGTGTTTTTACACGAGCGAGAGCGTGTCCTGTTGGAACAAATGCGCCCCCACCGCCCGTACTAAATGCAGCTACGCAAAAGTGCCGAACCGCTTGAAACGCCTGATAGGATAAAGTATAATGAAGGAAAAGCTTTTTCGGGAGAGGGCATATGGAGCGCAAAAGGATTACGATTGACGGAACGCATTTTTCTACATTGGAAGAATTTTACGATGAGATAGACAGACTTTTAACGAAAAACCTTACCTGGAAAACGGGCCACAATATGGACGCTTTCCATGATTTGCTGCGGGGCGGCTTCGGTGTGCATGAGTATGGGGAGGGGATGGATTTTTACTGGCTCCATGCCAAAAAGAGCAGGTGTGATTTCGGGTATGGGGCGACGGCGCTGTATTGGGAAAATATCCTGAAAAAATGCCATCCTTCTAACCGGGAAAGAGTGGCGTTAAAGGTGGCAGACGCGAAAAACCATGTGGGGGAAACGCTGTTTGATATTATAGTGAAACAAATACTGGACAAGAAATGCGTGTATGACCATACGCTGATTTTATATGAGGAAGAAGAAAGGCTGCAGAGGTCATTCTTTACGACGGATGCCCTTGCGCTTGCCAGAAATTTAATCGGCAAGGTACTGGTGCACGATACGCCGCTTGGCACGGTCAGGGGCATTATCACGGAAACGGAAGCCTATATGGGGGTTGACGACAAGGGCTCGCACACTTATGGAGGCAGGCGGACAGAGCGGACGGAACCCATGTTCCACATAGGGGGCACTTCCTATGTATACTTTATCTACGGCATGTACAACTGCGTCAATGTGACGGCGGGAGCTAAGGACGTACCCATGGCGGCCCTCATCCGCATGGCAGAGCCTTTTGACGAGGCTTCCCGCGGCATCATGGAGCAGTTCAGGCTTGCGGAGACGGAAAGAAAAAGGGAGAAAAGGAAACAAGCAGGTGATGCAAAAGAAACGGATAAAAAGGGAGGCGGACTGCCGATTTCCCTGAAAAAGCATCTGGCGGACGGGCCGGGTAAGCTGTGCATCGCCATGAACATCACCAAAGAAGACAATGACATCGATTTGGCAGTGGACAGGCATTTTTACCTGACGGAAGGAATCGAAGTAAAAGAGGAACGGATATCGGCGGGAAAACGAATCGGCATCGACTATGCGGAGGAAGCGGCGGATTATTTGTGGAGGTTTACATTGACATGAGCCTGCGTTTTGTGTTTGGGGGAGCGGGGGCGGGAAAAAGCACCCTGCTGTACGGGGAAATATTAAAGAGGGCAAAAGAGGAGCCGGGGCGTAATTTTCTGATTATCGTGCCGGACCAGTTTACCATGCAGACGCAGAAGGAACTGGTGACGCATCCTGCCAACAAAAGCAGGGGCATCATGAATATTGACGTCCTAAGCTTCGGACGCCTTTCCCACCGTATATTCGAGGAAGTGGGAAAAAGGGAGATTCCGGTGCTGGACGATACGGGAAAGAGCCTGGTGCTTCGCAAGGTGGCAGGCGGGTTAAAGGAAAAGCTTTCTTTTCTGGGCTCCAACCTGGACAAGCAGGGTTTTATCCACGAAATCAAGAGCGCCGTTTCCGAGTTTATGCAATACGGCATCGGGGTGGACGATGTGGGCAAATTGGCGGACTATGCCGGAAAACGGGGGGCGCTTTGTGCGAAGCTTTTGGATTTACAGGTGATTTACGACGGTTTTCTTACCTATATCCGGGAGAAATTCATCACCACGGAGGAAACGCTGGATTTGCTTGCAGAGGCGCTTAAAAAGTCCCGCATTGTGAAAGACAGCGTGGTGGTGTTTGACGGCTTTACGGGATTTACGCCCATTCAGAACAGGGTCATTTCGGAACTGATGGTGCAGGCAAAGGAAGTGGTTCTGGGTATCACGCTGGATATTTCGGAAAACCCTTTTGAGCCCTGTGGGGAACAGAAGCTGTTTTATCTAAGCAAGAAGACGGTGGATGTGCTGTGCAGGCTGGCGGCGGAGGCCGGCGTGGAGCGGGGGGAGGATATCTATGCAGGGTATGAAGGCAGCCACCGTTTTATCGATAATGCGCCGCTTGCCCATCTGGAACAGACATTGTTCCGTTATCCGGCAAAGGAATATGCCGATGAGATAAAAGAGTCCATCCATCTTTTGGCGGCGTCCTCCGTCAGGGAGGAGGTGCGCCAGACCGGTATCCTGATGCAGAAGCTGGTGCGGGAAGAGGGATATCTTTACCGTGACATGGCAGTGGTGGCGGGTGATTTGGAAAGCTATGCCGGACAGATTCAGACGGAGTTTGCGAGACTGCAAATCCCGTGCTTTGTGGACAGGACAAAAGGGATTGTGCAGAATCCCCTCACGGAATACATCAAAAGCGCCCTGGAAGTGCTGATAAGGGATTTTTCCTATGAAAGCGTGTTTATGTACCTGCGCAGCGGACTAGCCGGGTTTTCCCCGGAGGAAGTCGATGTGCTGGAGAATTATTGCGTGCAGACGGGAATCAGGGGTAAAACAAAGTGGTCCAGGCAGTTTACCCGAAGGACGCCGCAGATGGGGGAGGAAACGGAGCCGCTTTGTCTTATAAACGATATGCGGGAGAGGTTTTTGGAAGAATTGGAGCCGCTTTTGGGCATAAAAGAGAAAACCGCCGATTCCTATGTGGAGGCGCTGTATTTTTTCCTCACCAAAAACCGTGCGGCGGAAAAACTGGCCGCTTACGAGCAGAAATTTTTGCAGCAGGAGGATTATGTCAGGGCAAGGGAGTACGCGCAGGTATACCGCCTTGTGATGGAGCTTCTGGAGCAGGTAACGGGCCTGCTCGCCGGGGAGGCCATGGGGCTGCATGAGTTTCAGGAGATACTGGAAGCAGGTTTTGCGGAGATAGAAGTGGGAGCCATCCCGCAGAATGTGGACAGGGTACTGGTGGGAGATATGGAGCGTACCCGCTTAAAAGAAGTGAAGGTGCTTTTCTTTGTGGGGGTAAACGACGGCAATATCCCCAAGAGCGCAGGAAAGGGAGGCATTATTTCCGATATAGACAGGGAATTTCTGCGTCAGTCCGAATTGGAGCTTGCGCCGTCCCCGAGACAGCAGATGTACATCCAGCGGCTGTACCTGTACCTGAATATGACAAAGCCTTCGGACAGGCTTTATCTGTCCTTTTCCAAGATGAACGGCGAGGGCAGGGCCATCAGGCCGTCTTACCTGATAGGTGTCATGCAGCAGCTTTTCCCCGGGCTTTGCGTGGAATATCCGGAAAGCGAGCCCTATCTTTCCCAGATTATGACGCCGCAGGCGGGCCTGCCGTATCTGGCGGGCGCGCTCAGGGAATATGCCCTGGGGGCGCAGACGGATTCGGATTTGCCGGTGCTTTACGGGGCGTACGCCACACAGCCCGGGTACAGGGCGCTTTTGCATAAGCTTACGGACGCCGCCTTTTACCGCTATGAACACCACGGTCTGGCAAAGAATGTGGCGAGGGCGCTCTACGGGCAGACCCTGAAAATCAGCATCAGCAGGCTGGAAACCTATGCGGCATGTGCATACAGGCAGTTTTTGCAGTACGGGCTGGCACTGAAGGAGCGGGACGGTTTTGTATTTGAAAACGTGGATATGGGAAATGTTTTTCACAGCGTACTGGAGGGCTTTTCCAATAAGCTGGAGGAAAGCGGATACACATGGTTTGATTTCCCTGCGGAGTTTGCGGAGCATACGGTGGAGGAGGCGCTTCTTCTTGCTGCGGCGGAGTACGGGGACACGGTGCTTTACAGCAGCGCAAGGAACGAATACGCCATAAAGAGGATGAAGCGTATCCTGAACAGGACGGTGCTTACCCTGCAATACCAGCTAAAGCAGGGCAGCTTTGTGCCTAAGAGTTATGAAATCTCTTTTTCTTCCGTGTCCGATTTGGAGAGCGTGAACATAGCGCTGTCGGAGGATGAAAAAATGCTGTTGTCCGGCAGGATTGACCGTCTGGACGCCTGTGAGGAGGGAAACCGGTTCTATGTGAAGGTGGTGGATTATAAATCCGGCAGCAGGAAGTTTGATTTGGCAGCCCTCTATTATGGATTGCAGTTACAGCTTGTCGTCTATATGAATGCGGCGCTGGAGCGTGAAAAAAAGCGCCATCCCGAAAAGGAGGTCGTCCCGGCGGCCATGCTCTACTATCATGTGGCGGACCCGGCCGTGGAAATGGAGACGGAAATGACGCCGGAGGAAATCAACGAACAGCTTCTTTTACAGCTTTGCACCAACGGAATCGTAAACAGCGACGATGCCATTGCGGCAAGGCTTGACGGGAAAACGCAGGGCAAATCGGATGTGATTCCCGTGGAATACAAAAAAGACGGGCAGTTTACTTCCCGTTCCTCCGTGCTGACAACGGAGGAACTGCAGGAAATATCCTCCTACGTCAACAAAAAGGTATACCGTCTCGGAAGGGAAATCCTTGACGGCAGGATTGAGGTAAAGCCTTATGAAAACGGCGCGGAAACGGCCTGTACCTATTGCTCCTTTAAGGGAGTCTGCGGATTTGACGGGGGCATGCCGGGATTTACTTTTCAGAGGTTAAAAGCCATGGATAAAAACGAGGCCATGGAGGCGATACGACAGGAGAACAAGGAAGATGGCGCTATCATTCACACCTGAACAGAAACAGGTCATTGAACTGCATAACTGTAATATTCTGGTTTCCGCGGCGGCGGGTTCAGGCAAAACGGCGGTTCTGTCTGAGCGCATTGTGCAGATGGTATGCCGCAAGGAAAATCCGGTGGATATCGACAGGCTTCTGATTGTCACTTTTACCAATGCCGCGGCGGCGGAAATGCGGGAAAGAATTAGTCAGGCCATTTTGGAAAAGCTGAATGAAGACGGGGAAAACGAGCATTTGCAAAGGCAGGCGGCGCTTTTGCACAATGCCCAGATTACGACGATTGACAGCTTCTGCCTTTTTGTACTGCGCAATAATTTTCAGGATATCGGGCTGGAGCCCGGTTTCAGGGTGGCGGATGAAGGGGAACTGGAGCTGTTAAAGCAGGATGTGCTTGGGGAACTTTTGGAGGAACGGTTTGCGGAAGGCTCGGAGGATTTTTACCGCTGTGTGGAGTATTTTTGTCCGGGTGGCAGGGAGAGCGTGCTGGAAAACCATATTTTGACCCTGTACCGCTATGCGCTGAGTTATCCGTTTCCTGAGGACTGGCTGAAGCAGAGGAAGGACGATTACCGGATGGACTCCGTACCGGAAATGGAGGAGTCGCCCTGGGGCGCCTATCTTCTTGCCCACCTGAAACGCACGGCAGCCGCATTGCGTAAGGATTTGGAAGCGGTAAAAGCGCTCTGTGAAGAGCCTGACGGACCGTATATGTACGGGGAACTTGTGGAGCAGGAAACAGAGGCCATGGAAAAGCTGGCGGGCCTTACCTCCCTTTCGGCGTTTGCACAGATGCTGCCTGCGGTGGTTTTTGGCAGGCTGCCGTCTAAAAAGGACGATACGGTGGCGCCGGAAAAAAGGGAAAGGGCGAAGGCTCTGCGGGAGGGGGTAAAAGACGCCGTAAAGAAGCTGGGCGCCCAATATTTTTCCCTGTCCTTTGACGCGGCGCTCAGGCAGTCCCGTGAGTGTGAAGGGCCGCTTCATGCGCTGGTGGATTTGTGTCTGGACTTTATGGAGCGGCTCAACGGGAAAAAGAGGGAGAAAAAGCTTTTGGATTTTTCGGATATGGAGCATCTTGCCCTTAAGATTCTTCTGGAAAAGCAGCCGGACGGGACGGTGGCGCCTTCCGGGACTGCATTGGAATACCGCGATTATTTTGCGGAAGTGCTGATTGACGAGTATCAGGACAGCAACCTTGTTCAGGAATACCTTCTTGCCGCCGTTTCCGGCGAAGCGGAGGGAAATTATAACCGCTTTATGGTGGGGGACGTGAAACAGAGCATTTACAAATTCCGTCTGGCAAGGCCGGAGCTGTTTCTGGAAAAGTACCATACGTATTCTTTGACGGAGGGCGGAACGCGCCGGATAGATTTGCACAAAAATTTCAGGAGCAGGACGGAGGTTATTGACACGGTCAACGCCGTTTTTTCCCGCATCATGACGAAAGAACTGGGAGGCATCGTCTATGACGAGGCGGCGTCCCTCTATCCGGGAGCGGTTTATCCTGAGAATGCAGGCTGTGAAAGCGAGTTGCTCCTGTTTGAAAAGCCCCCGAAGGAATCGGAGTGGAACGCCAGACAAGTGGAGGCCCTTGGCATAGCGGAGCGCATCCGCAGGCTGAAACAGGAGTTTTTTGTGACGGATAAGGAAACCGGCAGGCTGCGGCCCGTTATGTATAAGGATATGGTGGTGCTTTTGCGCACCAACAGCGGATGGGATGAAGATTTCAAGGAGATATTTGCAAGGGAAGGGATTCCTGCCCATGTGGCGGGAAGAACCGGCTATTTTGCCACAAAAGAGATACAGGATGTGTTACAGTTTCTGCGCGTGCTGGACAATCCGCTGCAGGACATTCCTTTGTTTGGCGTGATGAAGTCTCCCTTTGGAGGTTTTACGGACGAGGAGGCGGCAAAACTGCGGGGAGGGGACGAAGGGGATTTCTTCCTTTACGATTGTCTGCAAAGGTATGCGGAGCATGTGGAAGAGGACGGTTTAGGGGAAAAGTGCAGGGATTTTCTGTCGCAGATAGCAAAGTACAGGGCATGCTGCGCTTACATGACCATTTCGGATTTGCTGCGTATGCTTTTTGACGAGTACGATTATCCGGCGTATGTGGCGGCCCTTCCGGCGGGCGGACAGCGCCTTGCCAATGTGGAAATGCTTCTGACAAAGGCGGAGGGATTTGAAAAAAACAGCTATTACGGATTATTTCATTTTGTGCGGTATATTGAGCAGCTTCAAAAGTATAATGTGGATTACGGTGAGGCGGGGACGCTGGATGAAAATGCCGACGTAGTCAGGATTATGAGCATCCACAAGAGCAAGGGGCTGGAATTTCCGGTGGCTTTTGTGGCGGGCCTTTCCAAGAAATTTAACATGCAGGACACATCGCAGGCGTTGATAGTGGATGTGGATATGGGAATCGGGATAGATTATGTGAATCCAGATATGCGGATGAGGGGAAAGACGCTGCGCAAAAATGTGCTTGCCACGAAAATAAAACTGGACAATCTGGCGGAGGAACTCAGGGTTTTATATGTGGCGATGACCCGGGCCAGGGAGAAATTAATCATGACGGCTTCCGTGGAGGATTTGGAGCGTCTTTGCGGGCAGGAGGAGATAACCTACACCCGGCTTGTGTCGGCTTCCTGTTTTCTGGACTATCTTTTGCCTGTCATTGCCCCCACAGAAAAAATTACGCTTGCGGATATGGCGCTTTCGGATTTACATACGGGTATTGCGGAAGGGGGGCGTCTCATGACGCTTACCGGCTCCAAAATGCCTGTGGATGAGGAGAAAAAGGCAATGCTGGCGGAGCGTTTTTCCTATGTGTATCCGCACAAGAGTCTGGAAAACCTGTATACCAAAACCACGGTATCCGAGTTAAAAAAAGCGGCAATGGAGGGTATGGCGGAGGAACCCGCCCGGGAAATGTTCCCTCAGGAGGAGATTGTCCCTTACATTCCGGTTTTCATGCGGGAAAAGGAAGCGGTATCGGGCACAACGCGGGGCAGCGCGGTGCACAGGGTGATGGAGCTTCTGGATTTTACCAAAGAGTACGGCAGTATCAGCGACATAAACGGGGAAATGGAAGCCTTCTGCAAGGAAGGACGCCTGACAAAAGAGTATTGGGATGCGGTAAACCCTGACAAAATCCTGCGCTTTATGAAATCCCCCCTGGCGGAAAGGATGAAAAAAGCCGCCGGGGAAGGGAAGCTTTTTAAGGAACAGCCCTTTGTTTACGGCATCCCGGCGGACAGGCTTTCCCAAGGCGGGGAACGGTTTCCCTCCGGGGAAACCGTACTGATTCAAGGTATCGTGGATGTTTTCTTTGAGGAAGAGGACGGCCTTGTGCTTTTGGACTACAAAACGGACGTGGTGGAAAAGCCGGGGGAACTTATCAGGCGTTATAAAGTGCAGCTTGACTATTACGAGGAAGCGCTGACAAACATTACCGGGAAAAAGGTGAAAGAGAAGATTTTATACTCCTTCTATCTGGGAACGGAAATAAGGTAGGCACGGGCAGCTATGCCGTCATTTCCTCCAATTTCTTAAACATTTTTCCGACGGCGGGAATCTTCAGCAGTACAACGGTAATAAGGCCTTCCAAAAGTATGTAGCTGTAGTTGTAGATAAAAGGATACAGCACGGTCAGGCTTTTGGGAAAATTGTCCGGCATGTAATCCATCCAGTACAGATAGCCGCCGATGGTATGGAAGAGCCCGCGCATTGTTATGGCAAGAAGGTAGGCGGGAATGAATTTATTCCCTTTTTTGTAGAAAAAGCCGGTGATGCCAAGCGCCGTGAAGGCAAAAAAGTAATCGCAGCAGACCTGCAGGGGGCTTAGCATGTAGGAGCTTCCAGACTGGAAAAACTGCAGGATGCTGTATGCAAAAGCGGAGAGAAGCCCTGCCTTGATGCCGTAAAAATAGCCGACGATGCAGATACAAAACATAGAAAATGCGGTTACGGAGCCCCCGTAGGGCATTTCAAATTTTATATAGGAAAGAACAAAGCCCAAAGCAAGGGCAACCCCGCAGAAAGCCAGTCTTTTTGTGCTCAAGCGGGTATTTTTCTGCCTGCGGTTTGCCACAATGGCGGAAAGAACGAGCGCCAGCAGCAAAACCGCAATCAATACATAGTAACCGATGGAGCCTAATGAATAGTAGCCGTCTTCCGATAAGATAAAATCTGACATAAAAAAATCCTCCTTGTTAATCAGCAAAGAGGGACACAATGAATAATCATAGCTGCATAAAATGCATATATGATTACATGCTTCCTTACGCCGGTATTGTCCGGTTCAAGTGATGAGGGTTAGAATCCGAGGATTCAGTCTCAGCAATGTGCTCCCCTAGCAGGTAAGTATTTGTATTCTGTTTCGTACTCACTATAAGTTTATTTAACCAATTTGTCAAGGACTAAAATGTGTGTTACACTGTTTATGTGTAGGTTTGTCAAACATATGTTACACCGACTGTAAATAATCCCTTAATATCTG
>ERZ777011.167-NODE-167-length-106303-cov-4.417702_pt1 | contig 106303 bp, 97 predicted proteins | sample MGYA00374964_ERZ777011 | MGnify/ENA primary metagenome ERZ777011 (study PRJEB29310, sample SAMD00008975) | mouse gut metagenome | study: EMG produced TPA metagenomics assembly of the Metagenome analysis of fecal microbiota from mouse which was promoted... | reverse complement strand
AGTTTTCATATCCTGCATTTCGGTATTCATGTTCCGGATGTCAGTTTTCATATCCCGTATTTCGACTTTCATGCCATGCATTTCTGATAAGATCAGGTTGAGTTTTTCACTATCTGTCATATACTTTCCTCCTTTCATATTTATTTGATGCTAAGTCGGTTTATTACCGGCTGTTAAAATCATATCATATATAAATTAGTTATTCAAGTATTAAACCTTCTTTTTTGTAAATTATTTTATTCCTTTGTTATAAAGCAATGAATATTTAAAGTATAAAAAAAGACACAAATCAATTATTAAAGAGATAAAATAATCAATTCTCGTTGGCAGTTCATAATATATCCGTCGAAAAGTAACGTTTAAATTTTAACATATTCTTTATTGAAAACGGATACATTTAAAAAAAACATCCTGGGGCTCCCTATGCTAAATTATATCTGGGCATTTATGATCATTATCGGTATCATTGTAGCAGCATTTACCGGACAGATGGAAACAGTCTCCTCTGGTATTCTGGACTCGGCAAAGGAAGCGATCAGCCTTTGCATCGTTATGCTGGGGGTTGTTGGTATGTGGACAGGAGTTATGAAGATTGCGGAGGAAACGGGATTGGTACGACAGTTAACAAGACTGTTAATGCCAATTCTCCGCCTGCTGTTTCCACGGATCGCAGGCGAGGAAGCAGTCATGGGTTACATTGCATCGAATATGATCGCAAATCTGTTAGGTCTTGGCTGGGCATCAACGCCTACGGGCCTGAAAGCTATGAAAGCATTAAATGAAATTCATAAAGAGCGATGTAAGGAGACGGGGGAAGACCCCGATGCGGCCAGCGATGAAATGTGTCTGTTTATGGTGATCAATATTTCTTCGCTACAGTTAATTCCGATTAACATGATCGCTTATCGGAGTCAATACGGTTCGGTTCATCCCGGGCTGATCATCCTGCCCGGACTGATTGCCACTGCAGTTTCGACCCTTGCGGGAATTATATATGGCGTGTATAAATGCAGGCGCAATGCAAAGAAAAAATACAGATCGGAGAAGGAGCGGACATGAAACTGATTTCCATGCTCTCAAGCTTTATGATTCCCCTGATTCTGTTCTATATCATTGGTTATGGGGTCATGAACCGGGAAAAGGTCTATGACATTTTTATTGATGGTGCAAAGGAAGGCTTTCGGATCGTAATCGGGATTGCACCCACGCTTGTGGGTCTGATGGTTGCAGTAGGAGTAATACGGGCGTCCGGTGCTTTGGATATACTGGCAGGACTGCTGGCTCCGGTAGGAAAGCTGCTGCAGGTGCCGGTACAGGTACTGCCGGTCATTCTGGTACGGTTATTTTCAACCTCTGCAGCGAATGGCCTGGTCTTTGACTTGTTTAAAGAATATGGAACAGATTCTGCCATTGGCTTAACGGCATCCATTATCATGAGCTGTACAGAAAGTATTTTCTATATTATGTCTGTGTATTTTTTATCTGTAAAGGTAAAAAAAACCAGATGGACACTGGCAGGCGGCATGATCGCAACGCTGGCAGGCGTAGTGGCAAGTGTGTTGATCGCAAACCGAATGCTTTCCTGAAAAAGAGTATTGCATTCATGATTCATGTGCGGGTATAATAAAAACAGATAAAACTACGGGGGTACAGGAATATGGATAATAATTTCTTTTCTGAGGATGATCTGGCCGGTTTATTTGAAGAAATTGATGAGCAGGCAATGGATGCAGAGATTGAACAGATGGCAGACAAGGAAACGGACGCTTCCTATCTGCGGTTTCAGGAAATTATCAAGAAACACAGGGCAGAGCAATAAGGGTAGAAATGAAAAAGCCTTTTGCAGATCATTGCAGGAAGGCTTTTTTGCTGTGAAAGGAATGACATATGATTTATCAGTTAAAGAATCCGGAACATGCAGCAGGACTGTTTTGCGGCTGGAATGAAGCACTCATCTGGTCCTGTCTGCAGCAGGTGATGGGCAGAGTGTATGTGGATCATACAGAACACCCCCGTTCAGCAATGGCAATCCTGGGGGATTTTTGCTTTTTTGCGGGGGAACCGGATGCGGAACTGGTAGCATATAGGCCGAAGGATTGTCAGCAGGATTTCAGGATCCTGATAGCAAGGAATGCCCAATGGCATCCGCTTATAGAGGCCTGCTATGGAGAGCGGGCCAGGCGCGTTCTCCGTTATGCAATAAAGAAAGAAGCAGATGTGTTTCAGCCTGAGAAGCTTCAGACATTTCGACGTTTGCTTCCGGATCAATACACGATCCGTATGATTGATGAGGAACTCTATCATCTGTGCCGGAAGAGTGACTGGAGTCTGGACTTAGTTTCTCAATATGCGGATTATGCCATGTATCAGGAGCTTGGAATAGGTGTCGGTATTCTTTGCGGTGGCGAATTGGTGGCAGGCGCTTCTTCTTATGCCACATATCATGGAGGTATTGAGATTGAAATTGACACGAAGAAGGCATATCGGAGACAGGGACTGGCAACTGTCTGTGGGGCAGAATTGATCCTGGAGTGTCTGAAGCGGGGACTGTATCCAAGCTGGGATGCACAAAATCTATGGTCGGTGGCTCTGGCTGAGAAGCTGGGGTATCATTTTGATCATGAGTATCCGGCGTTTGAGATATGGGGATGAAAGGAACAACACAGTATGAAACACAAAGGGGAAGAGAGGAGATAGCAGTGATACTCTGTATTGTAGTGGCTCCATGCAAGGTCTGATTTGAACAAGCCTGTATGGAGCGTTAGGAATTCAAATAGACTTTGCATATATCATTTCATAATTAATATATTTGAAAAGGAGCAAAGTCAAAATGAATAAATGGAATATATTGGTGAAAGAGCTTCACAGCTTTTTCATACTATGGATCACACAGTCACTTTCTGCGCTGGGAAGCGCCATGACGAATTTTGCATTGATCATATGGTCCTATCAGGAGCAGGGATCTGCGTTATCAACTGCGTTGCTGTCGGTATGTTCGTATGCACCATATGTGATCATGAGTATCTTTGCAGGAGCATTAAGTGACCGGTGGAATAAAAAGATTGCTATGCTGGTGAGTGACAGCATGGCAGCATTCTGTACGGTGATCGTTCTGCTGCTGTTGTCGACGGAGCGTCTGCAGATATGGCATCTGTATGTATTAAATGGAGTAAATGGCCTGATGAATACGATTCAGCAGCCGGCAGCAGATGTGACGATCACATTGCTGACACCGTCGAAGCATTTTCAAAGGGTGAGCGGACTGCGTTCGTTCTCCAATTCGCTGGTTACCATACTGACGCCGGTTCTGGCAACGACGGTATTGTCCTTTTGGGGGTTACAGGCTGTGATCTGGTTTGATCTGGCATCCTTTGCCGTAGCATTTATTGCCCTGAGCTGTTTTGTCAGGATTCCGGAGCTGCCACGGAAAAAGGAAGAGGAAGAAAGCATTTTACAGGCGGCATCCGGCGGACTGCGTTACTTAAAGGAAAACAGAGGAATTTTAGATCTGATTCTGTTTCTTACAGCGATCAACCTGATTGCTTCCATATATGATGCTGCACTTCCGGCTATGGTTTTATCAAGGGCGGACAGTACGGCATTAGGAGCGGTTAATCTGGTCATTGGAATTGCGACATTGATCGGAAGCCTGCTTGCATCTGCAGCACCGGAGCCTAAAAGCAGAGTTCGTATTATCTGTAATACACTTTTGATCAGCATGAGTACAGAGAATTTCGTGCTTGCACTGACGAATTCCGTCCCCCTCTGGTGTATTGGAGGGTTTCTGGGATGGATCGGTATTCCGCTCATGAGTGCCAACATGGATGTGCTGTTTCGGAAGCGGATTCCGGTCGCCATGCAGGGACGGGTGTACTCTGCCAGGAATACATTACAGTTCTTTACGATACCGGTAGGCTATCTGTTGGGTGGTGCATTGGTTGACAAGGTATTTGAGCCGCTTATGGGACGTCAGAATGCAGAAAGTGTCTTAATTTCGTTATTCGGAAGCGGAAAAGGAAGCGGAGCACAGGTATTGTTCTTTCTGATCGGTATCGCAGGCGTGCTGGTCTGTCTTTTCTTTCGGAGAGATAAGCATATCTGGGCATTGGAGGACAGAAAGGAGTAAGCCGGATATCAGACGGGTATTGTAACAGGAGGAAATAATAAGCGATAAGGCAACAGGCAGTCGGTATATCCGGCTGCCTGTTTGTGAGATGGAAATAATCTATATAAAGTAAAGTTGTTGTTAGACGAAACGCATAACGACCTGCGCGCATTTGATTGTTATACGTTTCTTTTATGTGTGAGCAGTATCCTACTCGCTCAGAAGTATTCGCTAAGAAAGTTTATTTCTTTTGCTCATGGTTCAAGTATAGCGATAAAATGTGTACAAGGTGTGTATAGATTATAAAGAATTTCTTATGAAAACATTACGGAAAAATATGGAAAGGCTGTCGGTAATTATCCGACAGCCTTTCCGTACATATCATATCTTATCTGGTGATCCTACAGTGCATCTACCAGCTTCTTTAATGCAGCAAGTGCCTCATCCGGCAGCTTGTCGTATCCACCCTTCTTGGTAGAGAAGTCTTCGACTGCCTGCACACGGTTCTGCATAGCGTTCTTTAACTGTGCCTTGTAATCTGCATCATTTAAGTCAGGAGTAAAGCCTTCCCAATCCATGATCTCGATATCAGCGAACGGACCCCACTGGGTGAAGCTTGCCTTACCTTCAACGATAGTCTCTAAGATGCCCAGAGTATCCTTCGGCTGAACCTTCTTACCCATGAAGTCACCGGTATTGATGATGTAGCAGTCTACATTCTTTTCCTCAACCAGCTTCTTGAACTTCACATAGTCATTGACCAGCGGATAGGTACGGAACGGGTTTGCATAAGGTACGATACGAAGTGCATTCAGGTCGGTACCTGCAGCAACACGCTCAGCAGTAGAGGTCTTGGTTGCGAGAGTCGCACCCATAACAGATGCCAGAGCAGCGCCCTTTAACTTTACTACCGGCGGAATGGTAGGATCCTTCATGATCCAGAAGATCGCATTTACAGGAGCATCAATCTTGTCAACACGGTTCGGTGACCAGAGCTTAGACTTGATCGCACGTCCGTTACCATTCCGGATATCCTCGGTTACCAACTGAATCTTGCCATCCTCATCCATGGTGGCAGAGCAGTTCTGGCAGGATAATAAATACTGATTGTCCGGGCAGCCGGTCGGGTAATCTGCAGTCTTATCAAAGTAGGTCGGCTCCAATGCAATGGAAGCACAGGTATCGGTATTGATGATAAATGCATCATCGTGTAATACCTTGATCTCATACTTGCCGCCATGCTTTGCATGGGTAAGCGTGGACTTGCCGGATCCGGATAATCCGTAAACGGATGCAACATACTTGCTTCCATCCGGTAATAAGTATTCCTTCTGTCCACCGTGGCAGGATGCGTAACCGTTGCGGTTTGCGATCGCCCATGCCATCGTTAAGGTACCCTTCTTATGCTCGCCAAAGTATTTCATACCAAGAATAGCAGCGCAGTTCTCATCTGTATCGAAGTAGCAGAGAGTAAGCGGATCGCTTAAGCAGCTGTAATCAACATCCGGGCTTTCAGTCGGTGCCCACTGCGGATCAGAGAAAATATAGATATCAGCCTCTTTTCCGTCGCCGACCGGCTTGGAATTCTTGTACATCTTCACATATTCGTCAGACATATACTGGAAGTTCAGCATCCAGTTATACAGCAGGTTCTCCTCGCCTTCCGGGATCAGTAAATGTGCCTTTACCATGAATTCCGGATCCAGTCCTACAAAACAGGTTGCATGATATAAGGTCTCCCAGCGGGTCTTATATACAGCATCCATAACTACCTTATCCAGCTTGGCATCATCCACACCAGGCTCGCCCTTGATACGACGTGCAGCAGCGTAACGGCCGGTAACGGCACCATCGTTAAATAACAATACCTTTGCATCTGCATCTAAACCGAATTCTTCACCTCTGTAAACAGGCATATCCGTAACAATGGTTCCAGGCGAATTCTTGGCAAGATTATAAGCTTCTTTTAAGGTGTTTACCTTTACTACGTTGTTTCCGTAGAAAGCAGCCTCAATAATGGAACGGGTCTTAGAAAAACCGACTTTTCCTTTGCCAATCTCTTCCAGTTTGTAATTTGCTTTTGTTGACATGTTCTGTTCCTCCTGATTTTAGTATATTTTTTACTGCTGACAGGGAATCCGTTCCTGTCAGAATCGACTCCGGTCAACAGTGAAACTCTTGAAAACAAAAGAGTGGTTCTGCTAGTCAACCAAGTTAAAGTATATAGTTTTCCACCCGAAGTGTCAATAGCCGAGTTTAATCCGTCTTCAGTCCCCGGCGCTTTAATACCCGTCTTTCTGCAGTAGAAAATATGCATTTTTCAATAATGATCCCGACCAGGATAATAACGATCATGACCAGCATGACCTGATTGATATCAGCCAGATCCCGCCCGGTGATCAGTGTCTGTCCAAGACCGATGGAGGTTGTCATGACCTCACCGGACATTAATGCACGCCAGGCAAAGGACCACCCCTGCTTCAGTCCGGTGATCAGTTCCGGCAGACTGGCAGGCAGCATGACATGGAAATACAGCTGCCACTTGTTCGCCCCCATGGTAAGCGCAGCTTTTGTATAGATCGGCTGAATGTTCCGAATGGCATTATCCACCGAAATCGCAATGCTAAAAGCAGTACCCATGACGACGACGAACAGGATCGCTTCTGTAGATAATCCAAACCAGAGAATGGAAAACGGGACCCAGCATATACTTGGCAGGGTCTGTACGCCCAGGATCAGCGGCTTTAGATTTTTTTGCAGATAAGAAAAATGATGGATCAGCAGACCAAGTACGGCTCCGATCAAAACCGCAATGGCATAGCCTGCAATTCCCCGCAGGAGGGAGTTACAGGTGGCTTCCAGCAGAGTGCCGTTCTGACAAAGCCGGATAAAGGTTTCACCTACTCCCACAGGAGAAGGCATGGCATATGGTTTGAACCATGCGAATACATCCACACTGAGCCAGTAGAAGCCCTGCCATCCCAGAACTAACAAAATAAGAAAGATAATGGTACTCATACGGCGATCTCCTCCCGAACCAGGTTTAATATTTGATGCCGGTATTCCACAAAGTCCGGCTGATATACCTCCCGGGGCCGCTCCAGTTCAATCGGTATGATGTTCGCGATCCGTCCGGTCTCTGCGGAGAGGATAACGACGCGGTCCGCAAGATAGACGGCTTCCTCTACGCTGTGGGTAATGAAAAGAATTGTCCGTTTCGTTTCCATCCAGATCCGTTGCAGCTCTTCCCGAAGCTGGTTGGAGGTCTGTTTATCCAGGGCGGAAAACGGTTCATCCATCAGTAGGATCTTCGAATCCATGGTCAGCGCCCGCGCCAGAGCGACCCGTTGCCGCATCCCGCCGGAGATTTCATGAATGAGAAAATCCTTATAATCCAGAAGCTTCACCATATTCAGATAATATTCCGCCTTTTCCTCCTGCTCCTCCTTTGGAAGTCCGGAAAGCTTCATACCGAACTTTACGTTTTCAATGACATTCAGCCAGGGGAACAGGCCATGTTCCTGGAACATAACAGTACGCTCCGCACCCGGGCCGGTAATTGCGTTCCCGTCTAACAGGATTTCACCTTTGGTAGGCTGATCCAGTCCGGCGATCAGATTCAGCAGTGTGCTTTTACCGCAGCCGGAGGAGCCTACGATACAGACAAACTCTCCATTTTGAATCTCCAGGTTGATATCGTGCAGGGTTGCGGAATCATTATTTTGAAATTGTTTATGTACACCTTTTATTTCTAATGCCATAAGAATTCTTAATCCTCCACATATAGATCATCAGAAGGCAGTTCACTGATAAAGCCCTGGGCCTGACTGATCACTGCAAACTGCTCGATGGATGACTGGTTCAGCTCCGTACTGACACCAATCCGGGTAAATGCCTCCGTAATAATGGAATCGTCCAGTGATTTTCCAGTCGCAGCTTCTAATTCCTGGTTGATGATCGGAAGACATTCGGCCAGACTGTCATTCATCCGTCTGGTAGCAGACTCGTGTTCCTCCAGGAACCTGGCAACAAGCTCCGGATGTTCTGCCATAAAGTCTTTCCGTACCACGACAACCGCTACATCATATTCTCCTTCAAAATAAATCGTATCATAATCCATCACAAGCTCTGCCTCGTTTGCCAGCAGGGTTGCGCCCCATGGCTCCGGCACCAGCGCCGCATCAATATCTCCGTTGTTCATGGTGTTGGCAACGTCTGCATTCGAAACTGCGGCAACGGTTACGGTGCCGCCCTCTGTAACCGGAGAAAGGCCGTTTTCCTCTAACAGGTTCAACAGGCAGAGATGCTGTGTATTGCCAAGCTGGGGAATAGCGACTACCTTTCCGGCAAGGTCTGCAACGCTGTTGATATCAGAGCCGGGACTTTTCACAAGAACTGCACCGCCCTTGGTCGCACTTGAAAGAATCTGTACATCACCACCGGATTTCACATTGGCAGTGATGGCAGGAACCGGGCCGATATAACCAATATCAATGTCGCCGGCAAACAAGGCTTCTACCTCAGCAGGACCGGCGTTAAATGCAGTCCAGGTCACAGATGCATCTGCCCCGTATGCCTCCTCCAAAGCGCCTTCCGCTTTCATCAGGAGTGCCTGGGCATGGGTAATATTATTGAAGTAGCCGATATGGACCTCCGGTGTTCCCGTCTGACTGTTGCTGCAGCCGGTCATACAGAGGAAAAGAGAGAAGGAAAGCAATATGCTGATCCATGATTTCAGTTTTCGTTTAGACATATAATTCACCTCGTTGTTAATATTAGTTGCTGTTAAGCGTTGTGCAGTCCTTCCTTAAGGCCGGAATGCTATCTTTAGTTTACACGTTTTTGGTATTCGAAGGTAAGGGTAATAGTGATAACGTTTTCATTTGACGAAGCTGTTAAAAATGGTTATTATGAATATAAGCAAATGGAATGATTTATAAATTATATTGAAGAAATTGAAAACGATTGCAATGTTAAAAGCAGTCGAATGCAGGAGGAATCATGTCGTTAAAGAGGATTGCGGAATTAACCGGAACATCTGTATCCACGGTATCACGGGTGCTGAATTCATCAGAGCATCGCTGTAATCAGAAAGGACTTGCGGAGCGCATCTGGAAAACAGCGGAGGAACTGCAGTACATACCCAATGCGTCTGCACGGGAATTGAGAAAGGGAATCGTATCGAAAGAAGCGCCTTTTGCAGTAGATGTACTGCAGACCCGGTTTGACAGTATGGATAAGGATATATTCTTTCTTGAGGTATTTCATTGTGTCATAGAAGAATTAATGAGAAATGGCTGTATTCTGGATCAGGTATTGAATCTGAATGATATCGTCTCTTTGGAACAGGAGGGGAATACAGGCTCAATTCCTTATCGTCCGCAGGGAAGCGGGCTTCTGGATAAACAGTTAAATGCTGCAGTGATCCATCGAAAGAAAAATACAGGTCTGATCGTATTGGGAAAATGTCCGGCCGGACTGTTTGGAAGTCTGCAGAAGCGTTATGCGTATATTGTGGGAATTGACCGGAATCCCACGGATTATGAATATGATGAGGTGATCTGTAATGGTGCAGCGGCGGCTTCCATGGCAGTGGAATACCTGATCCGTCTGGGACATACCAGTATTGCTTATATCGGTGACTGTAATTATGAGTCCCGGTACATAGGATATTATCAGGCGCTGTTGAATCATAAGATACCCCTTCGTTACAATAATGTATACCAGACCTCTCAGACTGAACAGGAGGGATACCGGGTTATGGGAGAGATCATCCGGGACACGGTAAGACCAACCGCAGTGTTCTGTGCAAATGACTGTACTGCGATCGGGGTTCTGAAAGCATTAAGACAAAACAAAAAGCGGGGATATCAGCCTTCGGTTATTTCCATTGATAATATACTGGAATCCCAGAAGACGACCCCTATGCTTACGACGATTGATATTCCAAAGAAGGAGATGGTTCATCTTGCAGTATTACTGCTGCTGGACCGCAGAGCCGGTTCTCATACGGAATCCATCAGAATTGAACTTCCCTGCCGGCTTCTGGAACGGGAAAGCTGTACTTATAATAATGGTTAGGTGCAGTGTACCGAATGGCAGATTGATATAAAAGAATGACCATACCCCCGATCGGAGCATGGTCATTCTTTTATATGGATTTTCAGATAGTTTCGGTTCCTATTTTTTTACTGTTGAAATATAGTTATCCATCTGCGTCCGCAGGGTATCAAAGTCACAAGGTCCGGTTTCCAGAATAGTCTGATGGTAAGCTACTTCATCAAAATCAGCCCCCAGAGCGTCCTTTGCGTAATCCCGCAGCTCTACAAATTCCAGATAACCTACAAAGTATTGCGGATAGTAGCCCGGCTCCTCCACCATCATATCATATAGCTCCTGGGCGGCAGCCCCGTTAAAGCCATTATCATTCATATAGTCTGTAAGCTCATCTACCGTGTAACCATAATAGTTGACAAGAATATCGGCCAGACAGCAGAATGCGATATTCTGCAGGTTGCCGCATACATACATTTTCCGTACATATTCACTGTCAAAATCCTCATAGGTCACCCAGTTATAGGAACGCATTTCCACATACATGGCCCAGCCCTCATCATATCCGAGGAAGCTTAAGGCATCCCGGATCGGATAAGGATCCGTAGACAGGAAATAGGTCATCTGATACAAATGTCCCGGATATCCTTCATGGGCGTAGGTTGCAGACAGGCCGCCGGAGCTTCCATTGTTCTTGCTGCGGTTGACCTGGATCACATTTTCCGTATAATCATCAATGCATGGTGTGACACAGAAGGCAGGAGAAAGAATATCCGCGATGGAAGGATCAATGTCGCTGATCGTATAATTTACTTCCGGGGGCGCCGGGAATTCACCTGCCATTTCCTGCTTGTAATATTCTAAAAAGCTTGCCGGTTCAGACAGGCCCTCGACTACAAAGTTTTCATCGGAGAAGTATTCCATATAGACATCCGATGCATTTAAATAAACGTCATACATCATCTCCGTAGAATCATCTAATACACCTTCTAACAGGGTCTTCATTTCTGCAATGGACTTGGAAGAACCGGTCTTATGCGCGACAATGTATTCATAATATTCCTTTCCGCCGTCATAATTGCAGATACCGCCTAAGTCTGTACCCTTTCCTTTTAAACTGTTCAACTCATCGATCATGGTCCGGTATGCCGGGATAACGGTGTTCAGGATGATATTCCGGTTCTGATCCTTGTAGGATGCCCGTTCCGTATCGCTTAATCCGTCCAGGGCATCAATCCGGTGATCAAAGGTAGTGATCAGATAATTATCCTCTATGTGAGTAAGAAACTGCTCACACTGTTCAATGGCATCATCAATGGCGCCGTCAGACATTCCGTAACCCTCGTCTGTACGGAAGCTCTCATAATCAAGACAGTAGTCAAAATAATCATCCAACTGTTCCATTAAAGCCAGATAGTCTTCCACATCTTTGGCGGAATAGAATTCATACAGGGACATATTCAAAGGCATATTGCTCTGTACGCCGGTTACCTGTCCGAACACGGTAGACTGATATGCGCAGTCTTTTATGGATAATTCCTGCTCTATGTAGTGGTAAAGAACATCATAAGTCAACTGTTGCTTGGCATCCAGTTTCTTATAATTAAACTTCTTCAGATCCGCAAAGGTTGCCTCCAGGTCCGCCCAGTCCTCTTCTTTATTTGTAAAGTCCCGGTCACTGAAGTCACCCAGCGTCGGTTCAAAGGGTTCAATCCCGTATCCTTCCGGATCCTTTAGTGTAAAGTGAAGATTCAGGGTATTATCAGTCATTTCTGCCACAAATAAATCCTCTAAAAATGCATCAAAATCTGCATCTGGTGTCGGAGAGGGACTGGAGGATCTGTTACAGCCGGAGACGGAACAGAGCAGTATGACACAGAGTGCCAGAGCAGCAATCCGCCTGGATAATTGTTGTAATTTCATATGGCCTTCCTTTCTTGATACGTTCACATTATATATAATATGATTATACGCAGAACAAGAGGAAAAAACAACAGGAAATCAGGGACGGCACTCACTACGGAATACATTGGATTGCAAATAGGACAATAATGTGCTATTTTGTTAAAAAAGCATAATGAGCACATAACAGAGGCGATGTGACCGTAACGGCAGGAATGCCAGGCACAAAGCTTAACAAGGGAATGGGGAATGCCTTGAGGAGGGGCCCACGCAGTGGGAGGAGTCCTGAAGGCGGCCAGCAGTAACCTACAAGTGTAGTCAGTATTTGACATGAGGGGGGACCCAGCGAAGCTGGGGAGAGTCCTGAAGGCGGCCAGCAGTAAAGCCCCGCGTTTACCAACACCGTGTGCATTGAGGCATCTGTCCGTTGGCGAAAGCCGGTCATTGGGATATTCCTGAGAAGGCAGGGCAGGAGGCTGTTTGAGATGCGAGTCGGGAGACCTACTGTTATGTCGGAATTTTACTGTGGAATGGTTATGGTGATATTCTGCCCTTTTTTGGGTTGGATATCACCATTTTATGTTGGAATCCGGTCAGAACAGGGTACTTTGCATGTGGAAGAAAGAAGGAGGAAAACATGAAAAAGAAAATCATTGCATTACTTATGACAGTAATTCTGCTGTTAGGATTTCTGCCGGAACGGGTTTATGCTGCACCGGCAGTCAGTGATATCCTGGCTGGTCTGCCGCTGACAGCGAATCCGGGAACCGGAACGACCGCCTGGAAGGGAATGGATGGAGGCATACTGCAGTCCGGAAACAAGGCGAAGGCCTATTCTACCAGTACGCTGACCCTGACCTTCACATCGGATACCCATTTCAGCTTTGACTATAAGGTATCCTGTGAGGAAAAATACGACAAGGTCACGATAACACATGCCGGAACTACCCTTGTAAACGGGGTGAGCGGAGAAATTGACTGGACTACACTGGAGCTGGATGCAAAAAGCGGCGATATACTGACTGTTGCCTACAAGAAGGATAGTTCGGGAGATAAGGGGGATGATTGTGTCTATCTGCGGAATTTCAGCGCAGGAGCCCCCCTGGTCGTCATCTTCCATAATGACGGGGAAATCCGTACACAGAATATCTATGGCGGCAGTGGAACGCTTCAGACGAATTTGTTTACCCGGGCAGGAAAGGTGTTTGCCGGGTGGGCGGCGGAGCCGGAAGGAGAGGTTCTTTATTCAGACGGCAGTGCCATTACCTTAGAATCCGATCTGGATTTGTACGCGGTATGGGCAGAAGCATACACGGTCACTTTTGATAATAATGGAAGCCAGTCTGCGGTATCCGTAGCGCAGGGCTATGCCATCGGTGTCACCAATATCCCGACGCCGGCGGCGATTACCGGCTATATATTCGACGGCTGGTATCAGGGTGAGAACAAATTGAGTGCTGAGACCCGGATTACCGGGGATCAGGTTTATACGGCAAAATGGCAGCCGGTCACCTATCGGATCCGGTTTGATGCGAATGGCGGTAGCGGTTACATGGAGGCACTGCAGGCAGTCTATGATGAGACGGTCACACTGCCGGAGAACGCATTTACAAGAACGGGCTATTCCTTTCGGGGCTGGGCAACCTCCAGCTATAGCTCTTCACCGAACTATCAGCCGGGCGGAACAGTCAGGAATCTGAAGAATGTACAGAACAGCGAGCAGGTTCTGTATGCCATCTGGGGCGGTAATCCGGTAAATGTTACCGTGGATCTGAACTACAAGGGTGCAGAGACCATCTCCCGTACCGGTGTAGTGGGTGAAAATTATAACTATATTCAGGAAAACGGCGACAAGAAATTCAGCAGTATTGCGGACCCGAAGCGCGAGGGCTATAACTTCAAGGGCTGGTACGATGCGCCGGAGGGCGGAAAGGCAATCACGAATCAGTATAAATTTACTGCAGAGGACGCACAAAGGGGGGTGACCCTGTACGCCCGGTGGGCAGAGTCGATTACCATTCTCTTTGATGCGAACGGCGGAAGCTGTTATACGAAGGAAAAGAAGATCGACAGGGGAACCGCTTACGGCTCGCTTCCGGGCAACAGTTTGTCGGGAAAGAAGTTTGAAGGCTGGTTTACGAAGGATGGAACACAGGTAGAGAATACAACAGTTTTTGATAAGGACACCACACTTTACGCCCGGTTTCGCAGTTATCGGGTAACGGTCAGCTTCGACGCCAACGGCGGCGAGGGCAGCATGACACCATTGATCTGTGACAGCGGGGTTTCGGCAGGTCTGCCGGGCTGTACCTTTGTCCGGGACGGCTACCGGTTTGTTCAGTGGACGACTATCAAGAATCCGTCCTCCTGGCAAAGTCCGAAATATTATGATGACGGAGCAGAATACAGCTGGAGCTCCACCTATAATGACAGTACGCTAACTCTGTATGCAGTCTGGGAAAAGGTGGCGGAGCCGACACCGGAGGGAACCTTAAAGGAAGCGGCCAATTCCCTGACCGGATATTTCACTCCGGTATATGGAAAAGATACCAATGCAAATGAAGCAGCACAGGCAGTATTGAATGCCAACGGCTTTGGCAATGTGACTATAGCGCTAAAGGAAGCCGTTGTTTATGAACAGGACGGGGGAACCGCCTCCATTGATGCGGACGGAACCATACATTATTATTTCAATCCGGGTATGTCCGGCAGAGACGGTGTATATTTCGAGACCACGTTTGTCCTGTCCTATAACGGGACAAGTATGGAAACGGTCTGGAATACCCATATGAACTGGGACAAGGATAAGGCCAGCCAGCGTCTGCGGGATGAGATGAACCGGATCGAGGTGCCATCTGTGGTAGGATCCCCGGAGGAGCTGACCATGCTTCCGCATTATCTGCAAAAGGAAGGAATTTTACAGGGCGATACAAGTGACAGCGTATTCTATAATACCTATACGAACTTTAACACCTGGGCAACCGTCACATGGACCAGTACGGATTCTAAAGTGATCAGCGTAGGAAGGCTTCCGGACTATCCGCCGTATAAGCCGTATCCGGTCACGGTCCGTCAGGGTACGAGAGATACGAAGGTAACCCTGACCGCACATATTGTCTGGAACAGTGGAGATAACATAGAATTCTATAAGGTATTTACAGTAACGGTAAAGGGTTCGGCAGGAGCAGTCACCTTAGAGGAGGAGCTGCAGACAAAGCTGGATCATGCGCTGGCAACGGTAGGCTTACGGGATGCCATGACGGGAGAGCAGATCGATCCGGAGCATGTGACCGGAGATATCCAGTTCCCGACCACAAGAGATATCAAGGTTGACGGAAAGTATCAGCCGGTTACCATTACGAGCAGCGATCCGTCTGTGATCAGGACATGGGATGTAAACAATGCGGCAAGCGCAGTTGTATACCGTCCGCTGCCGGGCGAGGATCCGGCGGAGGTAATCCTGACCATGCGGATTACGGATAAGGCGACGAATACCGTGGTTACCCATGCGATCCCGCTTACGGTAATGCCGCTGACGCAGGAAGAGATTGATGCAGAGCTTGCGCTGATGGAGCAGGTAAAGGCACGTTATTTTGACGGGATCCGGGGGGCAAATACGGATCCGGAGAATATCACTGGTAATCTGCGGCCGTTTTTCGAGGCATATGCGGATGCAGACGGGAATCTGAACTGGGTATATCAGGCAAGTGAGAAGCATGGATACGGAATTGTCCCGGTTGCCATGGATGGCTGGTATGATACAGAGCAGTGGCGGTTGTTCCGCTCGAGCAACATGGATGTGATCACGCATGAGAATCTGCTGGTCACCCGGCAGGCAGAGCATAAGGCAGTTAGCATTACAAGCTGGCTGTCCAGCGAAGCCATGGGAAAATATGCAGAACGCTATCCGGAGCAGGAAGCGTTTCAGAAGCTTGTGAATCAGCCGGTAACAGCAGAGCTGATCGTAACCGGAACCAATCCGACATCCGATAAACCGGTGCAAAGTCAGGTAAATGTAAGCTTTACCCTGCGGGATACCGAACGTGACTGGCTGAATGTCCGCGTAGCGGATCTGCCGGAGGGAACCACGGTTGCGGAGGTATTTGCCAGTGTCTTAAAGGCAAACGGATACACTTATCAGGGAAGCGGCTATATCCGTTCGATTACCTGTCCGGACGGTACTACCCTGGCAGAGCTTGACCACGGGCCGAATTCCGGCTGGAAGTACAGGCTGAACGGCATCGGTCCGTCCAGGATGATGACCCAGCAGGTTCTGGCAGACGACGATCATATTTTATTCTATTATACGGACGATTATACGAAGGATAAGGATGAAGGTACCGGAGATAAAAGACCGCCGGTAGCGGATATGCCGAGGATCGACGGAGATGATATTTATCAGGTTGTAGGAGACAGTATTGCGGCAGAGGAGACCTTCCTGTACGGTGCGGAATGGAGAGTGCTTGGCCTTGCCCGGAGCGGCAGGGAGGTACCGGCAGGCTGGTATGAGAATGTGGTACAATATGTAAGGGATAACATCGATGCGCAGGGCAGGCTTGATCCGATAAAATCAACTGAGAATTCCCGCCTGATCCTGTCCTTAACGGCAGCAGGCTATGATGTAACCAATGTAAGAGGTTATAATCTGTTGAACGGCTTGTCCGATCTGAACTATATTAAGAAGCAGGGGGTGAATGGCCCGATCTGGGCATTGATCGCACTCGACAGCAGTCATTATGCGATTCCGGCAGTCGGGGACGGCGGGGTACAGACGACCCGTGAGGCATTGATCCAGGCGATCCTGGATGCCGGTATCCTCGATGACAGCTGGATCGCAGAGGACAGTGCGGAGGAGCCTGTAGCTGCTCTGGCGGCAGCCCGGATAATGCACAGAAGGAATACACGGGCTTCCATTCCGGATCCGGAGACCATCGCTATGGCGATCCAGGCCTTAGCGCCATACTACAATGAAAATGAGGCAGTGCAGGCGGCAGTTGATAAAGGAGTCCGCTGTCTGTCCGTATTACAGCAGGAGGATGGAAGCTACGCAGGAGAATATGGCGCCAGTGCAGAGTGTAACGCACAGGTGATCGTGGCGTTAACAGCCCTGGGCATTCATCCACATACCGATGTCCGCTTTGTGAAAAACGGGCACAGCGTTGTAGATGCACTGTCTGCCTACTATGTGAGCGGCACCGGCTTCCGGCACGAAGCAGGAGAGGGCGCAGATTATATGGCAACGGAGCAGGGATATTATGCGCTGGCTGCTTATAACCGTTTCCTGAACGGTCAGTCCTCTCTGTGGGATATGTCAGATGTAACACTGCAGAAGGCAGAGCCGGTCAACCCGGGCGGGACGGAGCCGGCGCCGGGAACCGGAGAAGGTGATATAACAGAGCAGAGCAGTACGGAGGGTTCCGGTGCTACGGCAACGTCCGGTGCAGACAGGAGGGAAACACCGTCAACCGGTGATGAGGCTCCGATCGCCGGATACGGGGTAGCGGGCCTGCTCTCCATGCTGGCGCTTGCAGTGCTTCTTGCAGCACAGTCAAGGCGCAGACAAAAGTAAATGAATCGTAACTTATGCTCTCTTTTGTACAGATCATACAGAAGGGAGCATATCTTATCTGCATCTGCTGTCCGCAATAAGCTTTTTGTTGACAATAAGAAATTTTTCCTTATAATTTTAAATAAGAATTAATATGGCGCAGTGTATACATACAGATAAAGGGAGGAGCGGGACTATGTTACATAAAGTTAAAAGTGGATTTTGTGCCGGGCTTTGTTGCGGACTTGTTATATTTGCATCAATTCCACATACAGCATTTGCATTACCATTGACAGAACAGACAAAAGGTATCGGGGAAGTTCAGAACGAGATATCTTATTTTCCTAATGCCAGGATGGAGGAATTGCCTCCTTCTCTGCTGGAGGAAGGGAATCCTTCTGTCGGTCCGGAAAGAAGTCCCCGTGCCGGTGAAGCTGTCTATCGGATAGCCACCGGGAATGACTGGGATGAATTGCTTCGGGGTAACAGTGATCCTACTTGCTGGTTCGGTGGTACTGGATATTATAATGGAACGGAGAATGTCACGATCATTCTGGAGAATAATATGGTAGTGAATGAGGATTCTATCCGCCTGATTTCAACAGATATCACATTTACATTGGATCTGAACGGATATTCCTTGATGGTTCCGGGAGGAATGTTGTCTGTAAAGAGTACAGGGGCGGATGGCACAGAGAGGAGGGCCAATACGTTTATTCTGCAGAATGGAACCATGGATGCAACCGGTATTGATACTGCCAACGCTATGAAGAGAGTCGATATACAGCAGGTAGATTTTGTGAATATGAACGGGAACGCAGTATCATGTGACAGGGCTTCCGAAGGTTCTGTTTCGGACTGCACCTTCTCCCATGCTGCGGGAAGTAACAATCATACTGCAATTTATATTCCGAACTCCGGAACGGCCGGAGCGATACGGATATCCGATGTAGAAATCCGTGATTTTGGAAATGGTATTAATGGTGCTTATATCAGCAGTGCAGGAGTTGAATTGAGCGATATTACTATTTCAGGTGCCAATATTGGGCTTGAGTTGTCTTATTCCAGGGTAAAGGCTGTTAATGTTGCTCTGTCAGGCAATAAGGCTTCCGGGAGCCGGGGAGTGAATTGTATGGGTTTTATGGGTGCCGCGAGCAATCTGGGAGACTTTTTGAACGGCAACAAATCTGATTTAAGCCATGTTACGATTTCAGACTTTGACAGCGGGATTCTGATGCAGGGATCCGGAACCATTTCTCTGGATAACTGTAAGATTACCAATGTGAATCATGGATTGAACGCCAAAGATGCCGTTGGTGCCGGTACTCCTGCATATTTTAATGTACGGGACAGTATATTGAAGGCGAATGCTTCCATCACGGCAGGAGGGTATTCCGGCGACTCTTATGGTATTTATGCATATGGTAATGGATTTTTTTGTGTGAATACCGAGGTGACCGGCTTTAAAGTGGGGGCCCTTAGTCACTCAGGACATTCTATTGTTGCCAATTGCACCTTTGACAATCTGGATTATAATCTCCAATCCTATTTCATTGATAGTTACAATAGTGTGTTAAAAAATGCAAAGTACGGAATCCTAAATGATGGTGCAAGATCTATAATTATAGATACAGAGGTGATCGGAAAAAAGGCGCCAGGCAGTATCGGAATTCAGGAATCGGGCAGTGGTATGCAACTATTTAGTTCAGCGTTGAGTCCTTCGAGCTCAGATTTGGATTCAATGATCTCTTATGTGGAGTCCGCTTATCCGGACGCCCCGCATCATGACATGATCGTATCCGGTTATGATATCGGGCTGCAGTGTGATTCGAGTACACAGATGGAAATTGCGGGCATTGAAGTGAAGAACTGCGGTACCGGTCTGAAGGGATTTCGTTTTACAGGCTTAAGGAGGGATAAGGTTCCTGATAATGATATTCATGACTGCGACTATGGTATTGATTGTGAGAATCTGAATCTGGTAAATACGAATATGCTTGTTTATAATTGTAAAGAGACAGGAGTGCAGATACACGACCAGTTAACTGGTCCCCGTCTGTTGGAAATCTATAACTGTAAGGATGGTCTGATAACGGATGGAAGTTTAGTGGTCAGTGTACATCTTCAGATACATGATAATGCCGGGAACGGACTGGCTTATGCTGGAAACCGTACCTCTGCAACGATCAACTGCAGCATGGAGATATATGACAATGGAGGCTGGAATATCTGTGGAGACAATGTTCCAATGCTTCATGTGGGTGTTTACACGAATCATGAATTTACAAGCCGGCTGGAAAACGGCGGACTTGGGAATATGAATATCAACCAGCGGAACGCAAGCGGAAGCGGGTATATGCTGACTGCGACACATCTGAAATCAGATGGAGGAGTATATTATGTATATCCAGGCAAAGAAATCTGTATTTTCCCACAGTCGGATCCTGCATGGACAGATGCCACGGACTGGCTGGAGGGCTGTATTGTCTTTGATACAGAAAACTATATCAATGGAGCAGTTGCCGCCTATGCTAATGAAGATAATATTCGTACCGTATCAGATCAACGGGACGATACATGGAATTTTGTACGGACTCACTTTTTTGCGGCAAAGGAGGGCTGGGTAATTCAGTATGATAAAAATGCTCCTGCTAATATGTCCGCATATCCTCTGGTATTTGCAGAGGGCTGTAACGTCACTTACGATTATGAAACCAATGGCGGGACAGGCATGTCAGAGACTTATTCTAAGGTAGCTTATCTGAATGGGGATGCAGTGGACTTAAGTCTGACTGCCAGCCGGCCGGGGTACGAGTTTGTCGGCTGGAATACCGATCCGGATGCTCATGAGGCATTATCTGCATTGACCGTACAGAGAAAGGATATTACCTTGTATGCCATTTATCGAAAGGCAGTGACATTTACCTATCATACCTATGATCCGGCATTGGATTATAGCCAGGCAGGATATGTGTTTAATAATGAAACTGTTCCATATGCTGATCAGGCGGGCAGTCAGGCGGTTAACGTTCTTTCTTATGCCGACCGGGTTCCGGACAGCCTTTACATATATGCAGGATACAGTTATGATGGCATGGATACAACGACTCTGTTCCGGGATGGTGTGATCTCATCTGCGGAGAAGACAGATATCTACTGTGTCTATACCATGAACGGGGAGCTGCAGTATCTGGGACCGGATGGTACTCCGAATGACCGGCAGGAGATAGCAGGGTTTTATACAATTTTGAATACATTGCCGTATCGATTCTCTTATGTGCTGAAATCCTTCCAGTCTGAGAAGGGATATGTGTTTGTCGGCTGGCGGGCTGCGGACGGCAGGATTTACGCTCCGGGCAGTATCTATGATACAACGCAGACATCCGCAGAGCTTCAGGCGGAGGTGAATCCGATTATGGTATCTGCATTGACGGTTTCACCAAAGCAATCTACCATAGGCATAGGAGATACCCTTCAGATGGCGGTCAGTATTCAGCCGGAGGACGCCTTAAATCCGACGGTTACATGGACCACTTCGGATGCATCCATTGTTACCATAGATGGAAACGGCCTGGTGACTGCACATGCAGAAGGCACCGTTACGATAACAGCTTCTGCTAATGATGGCAGCGGATGTTCCGATACGGCATCCGTCGTAGTTGTAAAGGAACAGAACGCTACAACGTCTGCCAATGATGGCAGCGGGTCTTCGGATACGGCATCAGCCGAAGCTTCTGCTACGCCAAAGACGGGAGATACTGCTCCGGTATTGCCGGCTCTGCTGTTAGGTTGTCTGACTCTGTTAGCGGCCGGTTATGGATGTCTGGGAATAAAGAAAAGATATGGGCAAAAATAACCGGATATAGAATATGGAGAATGGTTTATTAAATATTAAGAAAGGAGTATGGGAACATGGGGTTTTTAACAGGTAAGACAGTCATTATTACAGGAGGGGGACGAGCAGTCTTAAGTGACGGAAGATGCGGTTCTATCGGGTACGGAATTGCAACTGCCTATGCCAAGGAAGGGGCCAATATCGTCATTACCGGACGGAATGTGAAGAAGCTGGAGGATGCGAAAGAGGAACTGGAACGGTTGTACGGGGTTCAGGTGCTTCCAATCCAGGCGGATGTTTCGGCTGACGCTGATAATGAGGCTGTGGTAGCAAATGTAGTAAAGCAGACTGTAGATACCTTCGGCGGAATCGATGTTCTGATCAATAATGCCCAGGCATCCGCCTCTGGCGTAACACTGGCAGAGCATACCACGGAGCAGTTCAATCTTGCTATGTATTCCGGCCTGTATGCAGCATTTTATTATATGAAGGCATGCTATCCGTATCTGGCAAAGAGCAAGGGCTCTGTGATCAATTTTGCTTCCGGCGCCGGACTGTTTGGTAACTTTGGCCAGTGCGCCTATGCCGCGGCCAAAGAAGGGATCCGCGGCCTGACCCGCGTAGCGGCTACCGAGTGGAGCAAGGACGGCATTAATGTTAATATTGTCTGCCCGCTTGCCTGGACTGCACAGCTGGAGCAGTTCCAGAATGCATATCCGGATGCGTTTGAACAGAATGTGCACACACCGCCAATGGGACATTTCGGTGATGCAGAACTGGAGATCGGTCGTGTCTGCGTACAACTGGCTTCTCCGGATTTCAAATATATGACGGGTGAGACTCTTACCTTAGAGGGCGGTCTGGGACAGCGTCCATAATGAACCGGCAGGGGTGGTTCCGGCTGAATGCCCGACAACGGCAGGAATACAGGAACGTGAGTCAGGCAATATTATCAGAAGAATAATATAATAATCATAGAAGGGTGGTTCATGCTATGTTAAAGGGAAAGGTAGCGATCGTAACAGGAGGAACCAGAGGAATCGGATTCTCCATTGTGAAAAAATATCTGGAAAACGGAGCAAAGGTAGTGCTGTGGGGGTCCCGTCAGGAAACGGTAGATACAGCCCTGGCAAAGCTGAAGGAGGAAAACAGCACCTGGGAGGTTACCGGCATGGCACCACAGTTAACGGATGCGAAGGCGGTAGCAGATGCAGTGGAGGCAGTAAAGGCACAGTACGGCAGAATTGATATTCTGGTCAATAATGCAGGAATATCCCAGAGTACGCCATTATATCAGTACACGCCGGAGGAATTCGACAAGGTCATTGATCTGAATGTGAAGGCATTGTTCTATGCGATCCTGCCTGCCGCTAAGATTATGAAGGAGCAGGGCGGCGGCTGCATTCTGAATACCAGCTCTATGGTCAGCATCAGCGGCCAGCCGGCAGGTGTCGGCTATCCGACCAGTAAGTTTGCAGTAAACGGTATGACCATTTCTCTTGCCCGGGAACTGGCAAAGGACAATATCCGGGTAAATGCAGTAGCGCCGGGTGTGACCAAAACCGATATGGTGGCAGCACTGCCGGAGCAGACTGTAGCGGCAATATCGGCAAAGATTCCGCTTGGAAGACCGGGAGAGCCGGAGGATGTCGCCAACGCATTTGTCTATCTGGCAAGCGATATGGCAAGCTATGTAACCGGCGAGATCTTATCCGTTGACGGAGCGGCAAGGGCATAGCAGATGTTAAAGCTGAATGATAAGGATGAAGCAGAATTATATAAGGATTGGAATGGCAGCTTCTATGGCAGGAGTGATTATGTGGATCCGGAGGGGGAGCAGATGGACTGTCTGCTGACCCTGGAGGAGCGGACCCGGATGTATCCCTCCCTCCTGGAGAAATGGCAGGAGAAGCTGACCGAATCCAGCCGGATATTGGAGACTGCAGAAAAAAAGATGAGGATCTACTATGGCACTGCCGGCGGGCTGGTTTTACTTACCCTCATTTTTATGATGATCGTGGTAGGGCTGGAGATGGGTTCCACTGTGGTAATGTTAACAACAGGCTTGATCCTTCTGGTCATGACAGGGGTGTTCATCCTTATTTTTCTCGGAATTAATGTGACCTGCTTCTATGGTGTACACAGTGAGTGGAAGGTATTTCGAAAGTATATAGAAAAATACCAGGTGCATACTCTGAAATCAAAAAACGCAGCACTGGTAAACGGAATCCGCTTTATGGAAGAGGAGTGCAGGCGGGCGGAGGCTTACAGGGATCGTCTGAAAAAGGGGGAGCTGCTTGCAGAAGAGGAATACCGATGGGCATTGAGCAGGATGGAAGTGCCGGAATTGCCGATCCATACGGAGAATCTTGCAGAAAATATTGGAAAGAAGGATCGATGGTAACAGCATCGTAATAAAAAGTGCGAGACCCGATAAAATTTCTGATCGTTTTCTTGACATGTTAAATTCCGGCGGTTATACTACGATTATAGGTAATTGAATAAGTAAACGCGAAGAAGAGAAGAGTACACAAGGAAGACATTAACAGAGAATCTGGAGTGCTGAGAACAGAGAATGAAGGTCTTGTGGAAGATGGTCTTGGAGCGTTGGGCGTGAGCGATTCGATTCGTAAGCGTCTGATGGCAGCACCCATTATCGTGCAGAGCTGTAGCTGCAGCTCCTGAGTCTGTCACCGCGAGGTGTCAGAGAATTAAAGTGGTACCACGAGATCATGCTCGTCTTTAAGAGGTTTCTTAAAGGCGGGCTTTTGTTTTAAAAGGAGAAGAAAAATGGCAAAAAAACCCTATTACATTACTACTGCGATCGCATACACATCCGGTAAACCCCATATCGGGAACACATATGAGATCGTGCTGGCAGACAGTATCGCACGTTACAAGCGCTTTCTGGGCTATGATGTCCGGTTCCAGACAGGTACGGATGAGCATGGGCAGAAGATTGAGGAGAAAGCAGCAGAGGCAGGTATTACACCGAAGGAATTTGTGGACCGGACTGCAGGTGAGATTCACCGGATCTGGGATCTGATGAATACGTCCTATGATAAATTTATCCGTACCACAGACGCGGATCATGAAAAGCAGGTGCAGAAGATCTTTAAAAAGCTATATGAAAAAGGGGATATCTATAAGGGAGAATATGAAGGCATGTACTGTACGCCTTGTGAATCCTTCTTTACTGCCTCCCAGTTGATCGACGGAAAGTGTCCGGACTGTGGCAGGGAGTGTCAGTCAGCCAAGGAAGAGGCGTATTTCTTCCGCTTAAGTAAATATGCGGATAAGCTGATCCAGCATATCCATGCACATCCGGAATTCATTCAGCCGGAATCAAGAAAGAATGAGATGATGAACAATTTCCTGTTACCGGGGCTGCAGGATCTGTGTGTGTCCCGTACTTCATTTAAATGGGGAATTCCGGTGGATTTCGATGATAAGCATGTCATCTATGTGTGGATTGATGCGCTGAGCAACTATATTACCGGCCTGGGCTATGATGTGGACGGCAATCATAATGCTTTATTCAAGAAATACTGGCCGGCGGACTTACATCTGATCGGTAAGGATATCCTTCGGTTCCATACCATTTACTGGCCGATCATGCTCATGGCTTTGGATCTGCCTCTGCCAAAGCAGATTTTCGGGCATCCATGGCTGATCCAGAGCGATGGCAAGATGAGCAAGTCCAAAGGAAATGTCATTTATGCGGATGATCTGGTAGAAATGTTCGGCGTAGATGCAGTCCGCTATTTCCTGCTGCATGAAATGCCGTTTGAGAATGATGGCGTTATTTCCTGGGAATTGATCGTGGAACGGATGAACGCTGATCTGGCAAATACATTAGGCAATCTGGTCAACCGTACGATTTCCATGTCAAATAAATACTTTAACGGCATTGTGCGGAATACGGGAGTAAATGAACCGGTGGATGAGGAGCTTAAGAAGATGGCTCTGGATACGCCTTTAAAGGTAACAAAGGCAATGGAGAAGCTCCGGGTAGCAGATGCGATCACGGAAATCTTTGCACTCTTTAAGCGGTGTAATAAGTATATAGACGAGACTATGCCGTGGGTACTGGCAAAGGAGGAGGCAACCAAAGCCAGACTGGAGACCGTATTATACAATCTGGTGGAGAGTATCACTATTGGAGCGGTACTTTTAAAGTCCTTTATGCCGGAGACCGCGGAGCAGATATTGAAGCAGTTAAATGCCAGGGATCGGGAGTGTGACCAGTTGGGCGTATTTGGCATGTATCCGAATAATAATAAGGTAACCACATCACCGGAAATCCTGTTCGCCCGTCTGGATGCAGAAGAGGTTCTGGCTGATCTGGAACGCCGGAAGGAAGAAGCAAAGCTGAATCAGTATGGTCCCGGTATCGACGTGGAGGCAAAGGAGGAGATTGATATTGATCTCTTTGACAAGGTGCAGTTGCGGATAGGACAGATCATTGCCTGTGAAGAGGTAAAGAAATCAAAGAAGCTGTTATGCTCACAGGTGAAGATCGGCAGTGAGGTACGTCAGATCGTTTCCGGTATCAAAGCGGAATACAGTCCGGAGGAGATGGTAGGCAAGAAGGTAGTCGTGGTTACGAATCTGAAGCCGGCGACTCTGGCAGGCGTGACCTCGGAAGGCATGCTGCTCTGTGCCGAGGATGAGAACGGGAAGCTTTCGCTTCTGACCGCCGAGAAGGATATGCCGCATGGAGCGGAGATACGATAGACAGGAGTTTTATTCTATATAAACACCCCCGGGTTTCTGCCGGTGCATGACTGCCGGAGGAATCCGGGGGTTTCATGTTTAAGATATTTGTAAGAGACAGGGTAAGAGATTTATAAGGAATGGAATGTAGGATAGAACCAGGCGAAAGGATGGACAGAAAAAGCTGTCCGACAGTTCAAGGAGAGATTGCGATGAACGAATGTGTATTGGTCGTAGATGACGACAGAGAGATTGTAAGGGCCATAGCCTTGCTTCTGGAAAAGGAAGAATTCCGTGTGTTGAAGGCGTATGACGGCATGGAGGCGCTGAGAATCCTGGCAGAACAGTCGGTACGTCTGATCATCATGGATGTGATGATGCCGAAGCTGGATGGATTGTCTGCAATGATGAAGATCCGGGAACGTCAGAATCTTCCCATCATTGTACTGAGTGCAAAAACAGAGGAGACGGACAAGGTGCTGGGGCTTTCCATGGGAGCAGACGATTATGTGTCAAAACCGTTTAATCCACAGGAGCTGGTTGCCCGGGTAAAGAGCCAGCTTCGCCGGTATACCCTGCTGGGTGATATTCATGCAGTACGGAATACGGAGGAGATCTGGAACGGGCGGCTCTGTTACCGGCCAAAGGAGTTTACCCTTTATGCGGATGGCGAACCGGTGAAGCTGACTGCCACGGAGACGAAGATCGTTGATCTGTTTATGCGGAACCAGGGCAGGATATTCCCTGCCGAAGAGATCTACCAGCGTGTATGGGAGGAAGCATCCTTTGCACCGGAGAATACCATTATGGTACACATTCGCCGCATCCGTCAGAAAATTGAACTGAATCCGAACAAGCCAGAATATATAAAGGTGGTGTGGGGCATTGGATACAAAATGGAAAAAATGGAAGACCGTTCTTAGCTGGACTGCATTTATCTTTGGCATAACGCTGTTGATCTATAGTTCTATCTCCCTGGCAGGATTTCTGTTAAGAAAGGGAGGGCCGGGACAGATCTGGAGAGCGGATTATCAGGAGAGTCAGGATTTCCGATGGTATATCTCCAATCGTCTGGAACGGCTGTTAGAGGTATCGGTAGGCGGCAGGAACATCGGCCGGTACGGATCGACATATGACGACTGGTACTCCGGAGGCTGGAGCGAAGACGATTACTGGGAGTGGGAAGACACATATTGGGGAGACTGGCAGGAAAGAGAAACGGTGGTCTCGGATAATGTTGCCAGTGTACTAGAGGGTTCCGAAGTGCTGAATACGCTGGAAGAACTGGAACGTCTGGATGAGGACGTGCTGGAGGCATTAGAGGAGCAGGGCTTTTACGGATTTGAGGACATTCTGGGTGAATTGAGTGATCTGAGTGTGGGAGGGCTTACCTCTGACGAACGGAAGTCCTTACAGGAAAAGCTCGAAGGAGTCAGCCGCCTGCTGGAGGGCATAAGCGGAATGGAGGAGCTGCAGAAGGAGATCCGCAATCTCTGTACTCTGTTAGGTAAGGAGGAGGAGCTGGATAAGCTGACGGAGCTTCTGGCGGAAAGCAACCAGCAAAGTCTTGACGATTATATGGCATATCAGGCGCAGAATAAGAATATCCGTTACGCGTTGGTCTATCAGGATAAGCTGCTCTATACGAATCTGGATGCTTTAGAGGGCATGACGGGTCAGGCCTGGGACGGTAAGGATTTCTATGAAATGCTCAATCCGGAGGAATATAATTTTGTGCTGTGGTTTAATCGAAATGGTGACGGAAAGACGGAGATTTCCAAGGATGGAGTAACCGAGGATATCTATGGTAATGGAGTCTATACTGAGGACAGCCGCTGGTATGTACCGGGCTATACGAATTTCAGTGTAGATGATGCAGCGAAGAATGCCGTGATCTTTCTTGCGGCAGCAAAGGAACCAAAGCTTTATGTTGTGGGGAATTACCTGAATAACGGCAGAACAGAAGAATACGGAAGCAATCTGCACTGGATGTACCAGAATGCGATGGGGCAGAAGAAGGAACTGATCAATAATCTGATCCTGCTGGCGGCTGCTCTGCTTCTGCTGGGAATCTCGTTAACCTGGCGGAAGGAAAAGAAGCAGGGGGACCGGGAAGCCGCCCGCTTTCTGGGAAAGGTATGGCTGGAGATAAAGCTGTTGCTTCTGGGCGTTCTTCTGATCGAGATATTCTTTTTCCTGGGCCGTGGAGAAACAGTAGAGATACTGCAGATACTATTTACAAATCTTCCGGAATGGTATGAGTATGGATATGGATTCAGAGATATATTTTATCTGCTGGAAGGATTATTTACCAACAAGGTTTTTCTGATCTCCTGCTTCTGGGTGATATATCTGGCAGTATTGGATATACGGTTTAATAAGGGAAAGCAGAGGAAACCTCTGATCGACGGGCTGCGGACCAGAGCATTGCGGTATCCACTGCAAAAAAGACTGGTATGGCGGTATAACCTATTATTGCTCAACAGCATTTTGGCATTGCTGCTGATCGGTGGAATTGTCATAACGCTGTATGTGGAACCGGATTATATTTGGATTCCATGGGAAGTATTTACAAATGCTGCCTTTATCATCCTCATCCTTCTTCTGCTGACCGGAATCATCACAGGTATCATAAACTGGAAGAGGAACCGCCAGATGGCGGAGGATATCGGCGCACTGGCGGATCAGATCCATGCGGTTAAGGAAGGGGATCTGACGAATCCGCTGACGCTTCCGGAGGATGCAGATCTCAGGCAGGCGGCGGAAAACCTGAATGAGATTCAGCATGGCCTGGAGGCGGCATTGCGGGAACAGATGCAGAGTGAACGGATGAAGGTGGATCTGGTTACCAACGTATCCCATGATATCAAAACACCGCTGACCTCTATCGTAAGCTATGTGGAGCTGCTAAAGCAGGAGGAGAACCTGCCGGAGCATGTAGAGGAGTTTGTCCGTATTCTGGATGAGAAATCAGAGCGGCTGAATACCATTGTTCAGGATGTATTCGAGATCAGCAAGGCAACCTCCGGCCAGCTTCCGATCACGATGGAGGAGCTGGATTACGGGAAGCTGCTGCGCCAGACCCTGGCGGATATGGCGGTTCCGATTGAGAAAAGCGGACTTATCATGAAGGTGTCCGTTCCGGAGGCGCCGGTCATGATCCGGGCAGACGGACAGCGACTGTATCGTGTCTTTCAGAATCTGATCCAGAATGCATTGAAGTATTCACTTGCAGGCTCCCGTATTTATCTGACGCTGACTGACACGGGTGCGGAAGCAGTTGCATGTATAAAGAATACCTCCGGTACGGAATTAAATGAGAACTTTGATTTTACGGAACGCTTTGCCCGCGGGGATGAAAGCCGTACCGACGGCGGAAGCGGGCTGGGACTCTCCATTGCCCGGAGCTTTACTGAAGCCTGTGGCGGAAGTCTGCAGGTTGAGGTGAATGCGGATCTGTTTACTGTAAGCGTAACATTTCCGAAGCTATAAACTATAATCGTTGCATTGCTTGCCTTTCTCGATAAGAGAAAGAATAAGAAAAGATAAAGATGCCTATCCTGTCTGACCACAGGATAGGCATTGTTCATAAAAACAGTTTGTTTATCCATAAACAGAAAATTATGGTTGATTTGCCCGGAGGAGTGTTCTATACTCTGAGTGATACAGAAAAAGGGCGAAGGAGAATCGTATTATGTGGTTATATATCCAATATGTTTTATCAATAGCATTAACAATCGGATTTGGAACGATCGGAATCATCAGCTGTGTTGTATTACACCGCCAGAAGAGGATCCTTGTGGAGAGCCGTCTGGGCAGATCCAGCAGTGCATCGGAGATCATTAATGTGAATATCGCCCTTGCCGGAATTGCCATATCCGTCTGGTTCCAGTATTATATTTTCATTCCGCCCATGCTGGCCTATATCTTCTTTATTGTCATAACGACCCGAATCTGCAGTGGATTGTCCGAAGAAGGGATGTTTGTAGGATTAACTTTTATTGACTGGGAGCATATAGAAGGTTATAAATTCGTAAATGACAACATAAATACAATAAAGGTGAAACTGCGCGCAAATAAGCGTCAATATATCATAGAGTGTGATAAGGAACAACGGGCAGATGTTGAGGAACTCGTACGGAGAAAGCTGAAGGAGGAGATCAGTGAGGGTACACATTCCGTGTGATACGACCCGGGTAACAGGGAAAAGCATGGCCGGAGTCATTGACACGGGAGAAACAGGATATTATACTTAAGATAATGAAAATGTACAGGGAAAAGGAATACGGAGGCACAGAATGAGACATTTGATCGACCCCATGGATTTGAGTGTACAGGAAATTGAGGAACTGCTGGCACTTGCCAACGACATTATTGCACATAAGGAAAGATACAGTGAGGTATGCAGAGGAAAGAAGCTTGCGACCTTATTTTTTGAACCAAGTACGAGAACCCGGCTGAGCTTTGAAGCCGCAATGATAGAATTAGGAGGTAACGTACTTGGTTTTTCTTCTGCCGATTCCTCTTCCGCCACAAAGGGGGAAAGTGTGCATGATACCGTTCAGGTGGTGGGCTGTTATGCAGATATAATTGCAATGCGTCATCCCAAGGAAGGGGCTCCGCTCTTTGCCTCTCTGAAATCGCCGGTGCCGATCATCAATGCCGGAGACGGCGGTCATTATCATCCGACCCAGACCCTAACCGATCTGCTGACGATCCAGCGGGAGAAGGGGAGACTGGATCATCTGACCATTGGATTCTGCGGAGATCTGAAATTCGGGCGGACGGTACATTCTCTGATCAAGGCATTATCAAGATATCAGGATATTCACTATATATTGATCTCGCCTCAGGAGCTGCAGGTACCGGATTATATCCGGACGGAGATTTTTGAGAAAGATCACATTTCCTACCAGCAGGTAGAAAGCATGGATGAAGTGATCGGAGAACTGGATATCCTGTATATGACACGAGTACAGAAGGAGCGGTTCTTTAATGAGGCAGATTATATCCGCCTGAAGGACACCTACATTCTGGACATGGATAAATTGAAGAAGGCACGGAAGGATCTGTCCATCCTGCATCCCCTGCCAAGGGTAAATGAAATATCGACCAGAGTGGATGACGATCCGAGAGCCTGCTATTTTCGTCAGGCGCTGAACGGAAAGTATGTACGGATGGCACTGATCATGCGTCTGCTGGAGCTGGCAGAACAGGAGAGCAGATAAACTGGAGGTAGATCATGAATATAGACAGTATTTATAACGGAATCGTACTCGATCATATCACAGCCGGGAAGAGTATGCAGATTTATCACGATCTGGAGCTGGATAAGCTGGATTGCAGTGTTGCGATCATCAAGAATGTGAAGAGCAATAAACTGGGGCGGAAGGACATCATCAAGATCGATCAGGACTATTCCATCAATCTGGATGTGCTGGGCTATATCGATCCGGATATAACCGTAAGCATTATCAAGGATGGAGAGACGATTGAAAAGAAAAAAGTCGAACTGCCGGAGCGTCTGGTGAATATATTAATATGTAAGAACCCGCGTTGTATCACGACGACGGAACAGGGAATAGACCATATCTTCCAGTTGGCAAACCGGGAGGGACGGACCTATCGCTGTATATACTGTGAGGAGGATCAGCACAGCAACTGAGGGTTACAGAAAATGGTTTACAAACAGGAAAGATATGTTATAATTAGCTAGTGTGCTATGACGGGAGTCTATAAGGAAAGTCCTGAAATAGTCAGATATATAAGCAGAGTACATAGGAAAATGACAATGAATTGATATAAAAGTAATGTAAGAGGTGCATTATGGAGCAATATGTGATAAAGGGTGGGATCCCTTTGACAGGTGAAGTCACGATTGCGGGAGCTAAGAATGCAGCACTGGGTATTCTGGCAGCGGCGGTTATGACCGACAAGGAATGTGTTATTGAAAATGTACCGAACGTCAGAGACACCAGAGTCTTATTGCAGGCGATCAGTGAGATTGGCGCAACGGTACGCTATATAGACGAACACACGGTAAGTATCAGCGGCGGAACGATCACCAATGTAGATTCTTTATGTGTAGATGATGAATTTATCCGGAAGATTCGTGCATCCTATTATCTGTTAGGTGCTTTATTAGGGAAATATAAACGTTCTCAGGTTGCCCTGCCTGGCGGCTGCGAGATCGGAAGCAGGCCGATCGACCTGCATGTGAAGGGATTTAAGGCATTAGGGGCCAAGGTAGTGATCGATGGCGGAATGATCACGGTCAGCGCAGACCAGTTGACAGGAAAGCATATTTATCTGGATACGGTCAGTGTAGGGGCTACCATTAATATTATGATGGCAGCAGTGCTGGCAGAGGGTAAGACCACCATTGAGAATGCGGCAAAGGAACCGCATATCGTAGATGTTGCCAACTTCCTGAACAGTATGGGTGCCAATATCAAGGGCGCGGGAACCAATGAGATCCGGATCCGTGGCGTAAAGGAACTGAACGGTACGGAATATTCTATCATCCCGGATCAGATTGAGGCAGGTACCTTTATGATGGCGGCAGCAGCTACCCGTGGTAATATTCTGATCCGCAATGTAATTCCAAAGCATTTAGAGGCCATCAGTTCAAAGCTTACAGAGATCGGCGCTACGGTCGAGGAATATGATGATGCTGTACGGGTGATCGGCAGCGGAGAACAGCGCCTGGGTGCAACCCAGATCAAGACTCAGCCATATCCGGGCTTTCCAACGGATATGCAGCCACAGATAACGGTTGCACTAGGGTTGTCAGAGGGTACCAGTGTCGTAACAGAAACGATATTTGAGAATCGATTTAAATATGCGGATGAACTGACCCGTATGGGTGCAAATATAAAGGTGGAAGGAAACATGGCGATCATAACCGGCGTGGAGCGTTACAGCGGAGCTTCCGTAGTGGCACCGGATCTGCGGGCTGGAGCGGCGCTTGTAATTGCCGGCCTGGCGGCAGAGGGCTTTACCATAGTAGAGGATATCAAGTATATTCAGAGAGGCTATGAGCGCTTTGAGGAGAAGCTTCAGGCACTTGGCGCTAAGATTGAGATCGTAGAAACAGAGAAGGATATCAAAAAGTTTAAGCTGAAGGTCAGCTAATCATTAATAGATGAAAATGACAGAAACCGGCTGCAATAATGAAGATTATTGCAGCCGGTTTGTTGCGTACAGCGCAGGATCAATATAATCTTAAGAAATTTATATAAATTTGAAGATAAGAACCGATCCCGTTCGTTATAGTATACAGAACAGCAGGGGAGGCAGGCGGAAAAAACGTGGAAGTCAATATTACAGCGCTGATTGACCAATATCAAAACTTAATATTTTCAATCTGCTACCGGACAACCGGCGATTATTTTGCTGCCGAGGATCTGACGCAGGAGACCTTCCTGTCCGCCTACCGGAGCCTGGATTCCTTTGATGGAAGGTATGAAAAAGCCTGGCTGTGCAGGATAGCCGCCAATAAATGTACGGATTATCTGAAGTCGGCGCAGCGACGGGCAGAGCCGACGGACTGGGATGCCATGCCGGAGCTGCCGGGCAGGGATGGACAGCCGGAGCAGGAAGCATATGAGACCATGGTAAGAGAAACCCTGCTGAAGCGGTGCAGACAGTTGAAAGCGCCCTATTCTGAGGTGGCAGAGTTGTATTTTCATGAGGAGGCCAGTCCCGAGGAGATCGCTGATCATCTGCACCGGAAATTAAAGACCGTACAGACGCAGATCTACAGAGCAAGGAGCATGTTAAAGGAGATTTACAGAAAGGAGGAGCCCAAATGAAGAATGAGTATTTATCAGATGAAGAGTTGTTAAGGTTAATTGATGAAGTAGAGGAAAACGCCATGTTAAGGGCTCCTGCTTATCTGAAGCAGAAGATCTTCAAGGAAATACAGGAAATGGAGTCGGCAGAGCGGATGCCTGCCAGGCAGTCCGTTAAGAAATATCAAACGAATATTCGGCGGCAGCTTCTGGTATATGAATTAAAGGTGGCCGGACTGGTAGCGGCGGCGATCCTTATGCTGTTCCTGCTTCCGGTATCCGCCCCGGAGGAACCGCCGGCGGTGCCGGAAGAGAGCTATGGTCAGGGTTCCGGCTTTCTGTATCACTGGAATGAAGCCTCCGAAAAAATGCTGCAGTGTATCGATTTTACATCCAGCGCCATTTTACATCCGGATGAATTCTTCCGGCAGTTTCAGTATGGTAGTGATACGGACTCCGATACAGGAGAATGATGACAGAACAGATAAGATAGAAAAGCAATGAAAGTTATATTAAAAGGAAATGATGAGAAAGGAAGTATGATCATGAAGAGAAAGAAAAGCAAATTTTTAACCTTCCTGTGTTCCCTGGTCCCGGGGGCAGGACATATGTATCTGGGATTTATGAAAATGGGGGTCTCCCTGCTGCTTACCTTTGTAGGCATTATGAGTATCGCATCCTGGACCGGAATTGACGAGCTGGTATTTGTCGGCTTTGTTGTGTGGATATATGCCTTTTTCCATGTTCACAATATAGCCGGAGCACCGGATGAGGAATTCCAGAAGCAGGAGGATTATTACCTGATCTCATTTGGTAATGACATGCCGCGGAATATGCAGCGGATCATATCAATCGGCCTTATACTGCTGGGCGGCCTGATGTTGATCAATGTTCTTCCGCATATGCTGCCGCAGTTTATAATCAATTATATGCCGAACGGTATTTTCCATTACTTACCGCAGAGTATCGTGGCACTTGTTCTGATCGCCGCCGGTATCGTAATGATCATGGGGAAAAAGGTATCTCTGGAGCAGGAGACACAGCATGCAGCTTCCAATGGTATACCGGCGGATGGCAGGCAGAGTTCCGTACACCGTGAAAGTCCGGTCAGCCGGCCGGAGGCTTCCATGTCGCAGGAAGGCCAGCCAAACCCGGTACAGAATGTAGCTCTTGTAGAGAAGACAGAGGAACCGGCGCAGACGGTCATAGAATTACCGGCGCCGGAGGAAGGACAGCAGTAGAAAGGAGGATTCTATATGGAAGAGCAGAATATTTTACAACAGACAGTACCGGTCGCAGAAACTTCTGAGCAGACAAAATCCCCGGTGGAGCAGGCAGATTCCGGTACGCTTCGTACCCACAGAGTGGGAAGCGTTACATTAGGACTGATGCTGGTCATATTCGGGATCGTATTTCTGGCAAGACTCTTTGTACCTTCCCTCACCTATGATGCGATCTGGCATCTGTGGCCCTGTACCCTGATCTCTCTTGGGATCGAAGTGCTGGTAAGCACCTTCCGTGCAGAGAAATCCAGGTATGATGGCTGGGGAATCCTGCTGATCTTTTTAATCACCATATTCACTATGGGGATGGCAGGTATGGAAAATATGTATAGTTATTTTCGCTATCACTGGTAAAAAAATCCCTCACAGAATATCTGTGGGGGATTTCGCGTTTCTAAAGGGAGAAATGAAATTATTTTGCAGCATCACGAATCAAATCCATGATAATATCAATGGAATTGCTCATCCGGCTGGCTTCCATGGTTTTCCTGTAATCAGAGCGGTGGTCGTATACTTCTCTTACAGCCTCCAGCAGAGTGGCATTGGTCAGGTTTTCCTCCAGCAGAACGTGACTAAATCCTTGTTTCTGAAACGATTCTGCGTTTAACAGCTGATCTCCCCGACTGGCGCTGGAGCCTAACGGGATCAGAACATTTGGTTTTGCCAGCGCCTGCAATTCACAGATAGCATTCGCTCCTGCCCTGGAGATGACAATATCGGCAAATGCCAGCAGAGAACTTAATTCCTTCTTGATATATTCATATTGAACATAGCCGGAACGGTTCTCAAAGGCAGGATCAACCTTGTCCTTTCCACAAAGATGTATGATCTGGTAAGTTTTCAAAAGCTCGTCCAGACAGCCCCGGACAGCTTCATTGACCTTTACACTTCCCGTACTGCCTCCTACTACCAGAATGGTAGGTTTGTTGGCACTCAGACCGGTAAAGCGGATGGCCTCTAACGGATCCCCCTGAAACAGCTCCTGCCGGATCGGAGTTCCGGTAAGAACCGCCTTGTCCTTCGGCAGATGCTCCATTGCTTCCGGAAAATTGCAGCAGATCTTCACTGCGCTCGGGATGCATAGCTTATTGGCCAGCCCCGGTGACATGTCCGACTCATGGATAATGGCAGGAACCTTATGTTTCTTTGCAGCCAGAACCACCGGAACAGATACGAATCCGCCTTTACTGAAGACCACGTCCGGCTTCAGGCTTTTGACCAGCCGGGATGCCTCCCCGCAGCCCTTGATCACCCGAAACGGATCCGAAAAGTTCTTGACATCAAAATATCGCCGCAACTTGCCGGAGGATATGCCGTGATAGGGAATCCGCATATCTTCGATCAGTTTTTTTTCTATTCCATTATAAGATCCGATATAATGGATATCGTAACCTTCTTCCTTTAATCTGGGAATCAGTGCAATGTTCGGTGTAACATGACCGGCAGTACCGCCGCCGGTAAGGATGATTCGTTTCATTGATGCCTCCTGCTTAAAAAATATTATAGTGAACCGGCAATGGCCGCCTTCAGTGCTTTTGCCAGCTGATCCGGACAGGAGGTCGGGCGGAAGCCGCAGCGGATTCCTTCCGTGCGTCGGATCACCTCGTCCACATCCATTCCCTCTACAAGGGCAGCCACACCCTGTGTGTTGCCGTTGCAGCCTCCGGTAAATGCCACATTATGAAGCTTGTTATCAATAATTTCAAAAGAAATCTGCGAGGAACAGACTCCCTGCGTTTTATAGACCATGATACTCCTCCTTATTTCCCGATTCATATACTATTCTTAGTATCCCTTACTTCAAACAGATTATAGCAACATCCTGATTATTTTGCAAATTTTCATCCGGTGTATCTGATTAGCTTCTGTGTCGCATGAGGTGCTGTCGGGAGTCGGAAGAATCATTGGAACAGATCGCATTTATCACATGAAGAATGCCACGGGTGGAAGCAGTGCAGGTCTGACCATCGGAAAGTGTCAGCGTACAGGTTTTCCGGTCAATCTGTTTTACATGTGCAATATTGACAATGGTAGCCTTATGACAACGGACAAAGCTTTCGTTCAGTTTTTTCGAACAGGATTCCAGGCTTCCATAGAATTCCCGGACCTCGTCTTTCATGACGACCTGTATCTTATGAGAGACGCTGGAAGCAGTAATATATAATATAGTATTCTGTTCGATATGGATCGTATGACTGCCGGCTTTAAAAGTGACCATGGAAGACTGAGGAGCAGTATGGTAGCGTTGCAGTGCCGCCTCCAGACAGGAGCGGATCCGAAGGGAAATGTTCCAGCTCTCATCCTTCAGGATAAAGTCCATGGCCTCAATCTGGTATTGAAAGGTAAGCATTGTCATCTCGGAATGCGTGGTGATGAATACGATAAAGGCACGGGAATCAAAGCTGCGGATCTCCTGGGCCAGAGTAAAACCGTCCATCTCCGCATTCAGGTCAATATCCAGCAGATAAAAACCGCCGATCGGTTCCTTCGTCTGGTTTCGTCTTGCGATGGCTAACAGTTCATCCGGGCCGGTAACGGCGGCCAGAACTTTCATATCAAATTCTTCAATTAATATTATATTGTTAATGATCTTTTGAAAATGTGTTAACTGTATTGGATTATCTTCACATATGTAAATGGATAACACGACGGGCCACCTCCTTGTCATAAATGGTTAATTTCTGCGTAAATGCCTGGTCTTTATAAGTAGTATCCTTCAGAATATTCTTATAGTGGCGCAGGGTCTGATCGGCCAGATGCAGCCCCATGCCCCGGTTCTCTCCCTTGGTGGAATAGCTGATCGTTCCTAATTTCCGTATGTTCAGTGGAAGTTCCTTACAGTCATTCTGGACAACAAGCGTGACCGCCTCCTCATCTTCAAAGATCGCAACCCGGAGCTTCCGGCAGTCTGCGTCCAGCTCCTGTAATGCTTCAATGGCATTATCCAGGTAGATACCGATCACTCTGGCAATATCCACATTCTTTGCAGAAATCGAAGTGATCGGCTTTCGAATCTCCAGTTGAACGTCAATGCCAAGCTCCAGAGCCTTAATGAATTTATTATAAAGAATGCTTTTCAGTTCCGGAATCTGCAGATTGCTAAGCTGGCCCAGGGCCAGAGAAGAATCCTGAATGGAATGGCTGGTCGGCAGTATCTCCTGTTCATAATAGCGGACCAGTGCATCCCAGTCCTTTTCTTTCATATACAGATCCATGGTTGTCAGGATATTGAGATAATCATGCTTAAATCCCCGAATACTCTGATACAGTTCTTCCACCTGTGCGGTATAGCGCTGTAGGGTCTCATACTGCATGAGCTGTGCCTGGATTCTGGCGTTTCTCCGCAGAAAATAGACCAGCAGAGCGATAAAAACACCGGTAATGGAAAAGAACAGGATAAATAAAACTGTATTAAAGCGTACGACCTCTTGAGAAAAACCAAGAGTCTCTTCATAGTTATAGTTATATACAAACAGTATCGTGCAGACCAGCAGGTATATCAGGGCAAACAGACCGGAAACAGTGGGAAGCTTGGTATGGTTCCCGATAAAGTGATTATAAATCTGTCGGATACAATAGGAGGAAATGATAAACAGGACAGTGATAAACAAATTGTAAGGCAGATAGTATTCAGTGGCGGCCTCCTGTTCCGTAATACCCCAGCAGAAATCCAATGCAAACAGGGTAAAGTAGGTCAAAACAATGGAAAGCAGGTAATTAAACAACACCAGACAGACCAGGCTTAGCTTTTTTCCTACCATAAAAAAGATCAGTATAAAGGTAATAACTAAAATAATATAGGTAGCAAGCGCAGGAAAGAGAAAACGAAAGACCGGAAGTGATATTATAAGATACAAAAATAGTAATATCTTTTTCTTCCAGGAGAGCTGATCGGTAATCGGTTCCACTAATACAATAAACATATCAATGACGCCAAAAGCGATATAACAGAATTCCCAAAGTTCCATGATTTATCTGCCCTCCGTTCCAGTAATGCATTCAGGTAAAGAAAACCAACGTTTATGCTTGTTTTGTAAAATTACAGAAAACAAGTGTTATAATCATAACATACTTTTAGAAGGAATAAAAGAATCATGACGAATTTTGTGGAAAAAATTTCTAAAAAAATTGCAAAATGGTCTTTTGAAAATAAATTGTCGGAAGAAAAGGAAGAGGTATTGGTATATGGATACTCCTTAATTCTGGAGAATCTGTATAAGCTGGCAATTCTGTTGGTAATTGCCCTGCTTACCAAAACTCTGTGGCAGTCTCTCCTAATTATTGGCAGTGTTGCTTTGCTGAGAAACTTTGCCGGGGGAGTTCACTGCACGACCAGTCTGGGCTGTACTGCAATCATGGTAGCAGTCTGGGGCTTAGGTCTTATGGTTTCCTGGATTGAGATACCGGTGCCAATACTAATCCTGATGGCAGGTATAATAATATGGACCATTCTGCGTTATGCTCCCCGGTGTACCAGAAACAATCCGATTACCGATCCAGCGATTTGGAAGCGAAAACGGATTGGTGCCATAGTAGTCATGCTAATACTGCTGACTGGTGGCGTTCTGGCTTATATGCAATGGGGTCGGAACGATGTTCTGAATATGATATTGACATCTATGTTAATAGAAGCCTTTAGCATATTAATTTTGGTAGAAAAGGAGGAAAAGGGCAATGAAGAAGATGAATCTGAAGAAAGCTGCAACAAGACTTGGTGAATACATTGCACGGAATTCCGTGGGTAAGAGTCTTCCTTTTATGTTCTATGAACCAAAGGTACCGGCGTCTTTGCGCGAGCAGACCGGTAAGGACTGCAGGTAAATTCTGTTAAGAGAATTTGCGAAATTCAGGGAGTTGTAATGAGAGAGTGCAGCAGGGGGAACCGGAGTTGCTGCATGGAAGGGGACGCTTTGATGGGGCATATGCTTAGTGAGCATGTACCCGGATATGCGGTAACTCTTTTAAAAAGATTTATTATCGTTGACAGTCGGAAGGGAGAAAAGATGAAAAAATCCATGCATTTCAAAATAATGATCGTATTCATGACTGTGATGCTGAGCTTAACAGGCTGCGGAAAGAAATATGTCTCGCCGACCGGCATAGAGTATGCGTATAAATTAACCCTGTATGAAAATGTATATAAGGATCTGTATGAATATGAGGTACTTACAAATAATAAGGATCTAACAGCAGAACAGATCCGAAAAGATCTGCTGAGCAGCCAGGCTCTTACAGAAGAGGAGAGAGGATACTATGTATTATCCTCCAGGGAGGTACCGGATACAGAAGAAACGAAATAAACAACGTTTAGCAGTCAAATAACAATGTTGCGTTCAGGGCGGAAAATAAAACGTTTAAGCCAAAAACGTATTTCCTCGAAAATCTATGTTATAATTATCCTGTCACCCTCTTATGATTCGGAGTAGGGGTAGTGACTACTGTCTGTAAAATTGGACCAAAGGAACCGGGAGGAGCTAGTGAATGGATTCCTCCCGGTTCTGATCTGTATAAAAGCAAAGCGGGGGCAAGTGTCGAATTGAAGTTTTTTTCCGTTATATTGGGCCAAATTAGCAGTTAAGATGGAAAAAACAGCGTTTGGGGTAAAAACGAAAATTCTGCAAAAACTGTGCTATACTGACAATGGCTTCCAGATTATGGAACACAGGGGATAATTTGGTAGTGACTGCCTGTATAATAAAAATATAGGTATTAAACAGGAAGAAGTTCCGCCTCGATTGTCTTCTTCCTGTTTCATTTTTAAAAATCATTGCATTCGCTCTACTTAAGAATTGAAAAATCTGTCTTTTTTTCCTATACTATTCATAAAAAATATCATAAACCAAAGGAGGAGCATATGCTGGGAATCATAGGTGCAATGGAGGAAGAGGTAGACAAGCTGAAGGCAGAAATGGAGCAGGTTACAGTTAGAAAGAAGGCTTCCATGGAGTTCTTCCAGGGAAGGATACAGGGGAAGGAGATTGTCGTTGTCCGTTCCGGAATCGGCAAGGTTAATGCAGGAATCTGTGCCCAGATACTGGTGGATGATTACCAGGTAGACGGGATTGTGAATACGGGCATAGCGGGATCGCTTCGCGGAGAAATCAATATTGGTGATATTGTGATCTCTACAGATGCAGTACAGCATGATATGGATGCAGTAGCATTCGGCTATCCGTTGGGTCAGATCCCGCGGATGGATACGCTTGCTTTTCAGGCAGATCAAAGGCTGAGCGATCTGGCAGAACAGAGCTGTCGAAATGTACTTCCGGAACTGGGTGTTTTCCGCGGAAGGGTTGCCAGCGGGGATGCCTTTATTGCGAACCGGGAACGAAAGGATTCTATTCTGAAGGAATTCGATGCCTGCTGTTGCGAAATGGAGGGTGCTGCTATTGCACAGGCGGCATATCTGAATCAGACACCATTCGTCATAATTCGTGCAATTTCGGATAAGGCGGACGACAGTGCCAGTATGGATTATCCCGCATTTGAAGCAATGGCGATCAAAAACTCTGTTAAACTGATAAAGGAAATGGTGGTGAATGCATAATGGAAAAGATAACAAGCTTTACGATCGATCACATGAAATTATTACCGGGCGTCTATGTATCCAGAAAGGATCATGTGGGTTCGGAGATGGTAACAACCTTTGATATCCGGATGACCAGGCCGAATTATGAGCCGGTGATGAATACGGCAGAGGTACATACGATAGAACATCTGGCAGCAACCTTTCTGCGAAATGATGCAGAGTATGGAGACCGGGTGCTTTACTTTGGCCCGATGGGCTGCCGGACCGGATTTTATCTGTTGTTGGCCGGAGATCTGGAGTCCTCTGACATTATTCCGCTGGTGACGCGGCTGTATGAATTCATGGCAGATTTTCATGATGCAGTTCCGGGAGCCGCAGCAAAGGACTGTGGAAATTATCTGGACATGAATCTGCCGATGGCGAATTACCTGGCAAGGAAATTCCTGGATGAAGTATTGTCCGGCATTACAGAGGAAAGGCTGGTATATCCGGAATAGGGTTCCATTCTTCTCAGATAGATGGAAGGAGGATATATGGGATATACAGAGTGCAGCTCCATGTCATAGATCTGCAGCGGGAAGTTCAGGTTATTTCTTTGAACAGCAGGGCGGGAGGCGCCTTCCGCAGTTTTCATATCTGTAACCGGATACTTTTCTGATGGCTGCTTATCCTGTATATCCTCCGGAGGCAGACAGGTAGTCAGACAAAGAAGGGCGATCAGCCCGATGAGCAGCATGGTTGGTTTTTCACGTTGTTTCATAGACATCCTCCTTTTGTTTGTAATTCTGACCTTATAATACACACAGGCTGTTACAAAATACTGTAACAAATAATTACTTTTTTCTTAAATATGCAGGGAGGATGAATGCCGGTTCCCGATCAAAATAACCGGCTTTCAAATGGAACGGAGTGAAAAAGTGATATGAATTCCTGTAAAGGGTCCGGCAGCTTTTTTCCCTGATTCCAGACCATATACAGATTTGAATAAAAAGAAGGATTTATAATCTTCTTTACCTGTATATCTGGTGCAGAGATCAGCAGGGAGGAGGTATATGGCATAATGCCAAGCCCCAGTCCGTTATCTACCCATTCTATGGTAGACATGATATTATCATTCCGGCAGATGATATTCTTCGGTTTATTATTGATTTCCTGACATTTGGCAAGGAAGATATCCTCAAAACGACGATGGATGATCAGTGGAGAATCCAGAATATCCACTAAGGCGATAGTGCTATCCTCCTGTCGCTCCGGAAATACTTCCCTTCGTCCGGCTACAACGAAATAGTCATTTTCATCCTCGCCTGTCAGTGTATTTGCCTTAATCGGAAGATAAGAATATAAGTCCTTTGGAAAGGGCTCCCGCAGAAGACCGATATCAATGACGGAATTGTTTAACAGATCCATGATCCGAAAACTGCTCCCGTCATAGATATTAAAAACAGCATTCGGGTGGCGCTCTTTATAGACCGCCACAAGCTTTGGCAGTAAATTATGGTTGATGCTGGTAACGGTACCAATGTTAATGCTGATAATGCCATGCCTGGAAATCTTTTGTATTTCATCAGCGGTTTTATCAACGAGAGAAAGAATCTGCATTGCCTTCTCCTGCAGATAGATTCCCTCATTTGTAATATGCATATTCCGGGCATCGCGTACAAAAAGCTCCACGCCCAATTCTTCTTCCAGTGCCTTTAACTGATAGCTTAATGGTGGCTGGGACATATGGAGAAGCTGGGCCGCCTTTGTGAGGTTTCCGGTTTCTGCAATTTTCAGGAAATAAGATAATTGTTTTAACGTCATAATATCATACCCCGTTTTCTTTGGAATGCCAAAACATAATTTTAGTCTTTATTATAGTACGGGATTTTCAGAAATCAATACAGAAAAACTATAGATAAATAGAAAAAATGTATTTTACTATATGGATATTCCGTATTATAGTAAGTCCATGAAAGAGCAAAGAGGTTCGCACAGCCACTTTGCTCTTTTTGTGCAAAAACTGCCGGAGCGTGTTTTTGTACAAAATTAACTCACTCCAGGGAACCGCCTGCGGCAGGGTCACAGAATGCAGAAGGTCTGTCGCAGTGCTTTTCCCATAAGGAGCCGGGTTGAGGAGGATGAGATAAAGATGAAGATTGGAATGATCGGTTTAGGTGCCATGGGCATGCCCATAGCACAGAATTTAGTCAGGGCGGATATGGAGGTATCCGGTTATGATACGGTGTTATCACAGGTAGAGGCTTTTATCCAACGGGGCGGCAGAGGCTGCCAGATGTTATCAGAGGCAGTCAGGGATGCGGATATTATATTAGCGTCGCTGCCGAATCCCGGTATTGTGGAGAACGTGATGACAGGAGCAGAGGGGGTACTATCCTCATGCAGGAAGGGCTGCTGTATTCTGGATCTAAGCAGTGTAGATCCTGGCACATCCCGCAGGATTTATGAGACGGCCAGGGCAAAAGGGGTACATTATGCGGATGCGCCGGTAAGCGGCGGTGTACACGGGGCGTCAGATGGTACATTGACGATTATGTTCGGCGGAGATCCTGATACCTGGCAAATGGTGCAACCGGTATTGAAAATTATCGGTAAAAAGCTGGTATATGTCGGGGATATTGGCTCCGGTGATGCGATAAAGCTCGTCAATAATCTGTTGCTGGGATGCAATATGGCAGCTATTGCAGAGGCATTGACGCTGGGAAGGCAGTTGGGTCTTTCTCTGGAAACCATGGAGGAAATCATCAGCAGCAGTTCGGGGAACAGCTATGCCTTTACCGCCAAGATGAAGCCCTTTCTTTTACCCGGACAGTTTGAAGGGGGATTTGCAACAGACCTGCAGTATAAGGATTTAATGCTTGCCCTGGAGGCAGGGAGAGAGACAATGGTACCGCTTCTTATGACAGCTGTGGCAAGCCAGGTATTTGAAGCCTCCAGAAGTATGGGAAATGGAAAGAAAGATATGTCCTCAGCCATACTGCTCTGGGAAAAGCTGAATAAATAGATTTCAAAGGAGGATAAGGATGAGCAAGGTGATCATTACAAATATCGGAACTATTGTAAGCGGTGATATACACAATCCAATCCTGGATGGAACGACTATCGTCATAGAAGATCAATATATTACTGCTATCGGCGGTGATAACTGGATAGAACAGGATGCGCTTATCATTGATGCAAAGCAGACTACAGTCGTGCCGGGGTTCTTTGATTCTCATGTACATACCACGATCGGTGATTATGGACACCGGCAGCAGGCGGCAGGATTTCTGGAGTCGGAACTGCATGGAGGTGTTACAACGGTCATTTCTGCTGGAGAAGCACATATGCCCGGCAGACCCAAAGATCCGGCCGGTGCCAAGGCGGCGGCCATCCTTGCCAGCAAATCCTTTTATCAGGCACCGCCGGCAGGCATGAAGGTGCATGGAGGAGCTTTGATCCTGGAAAAGGGTCTGACAGAAAAGGATTTTCAGGAACTAAAGGAGCAGGGCGTCTGGCTGGTAGGAGAAATCGGTCTGGGCAGCGTGAAGTCGCCGGAGGAGGCGGCAATTATGACGGAATGGGCACATAAATACGGATTTAAAGTGCAGATGCATACAGGAGGAACCTCGATTCCCGGCTCCTCTACCGTTACCGCTGAGGATGTGATGATAGTAAAGCCGGATGTGGTATCGCATTTGAACGGGGGGCCTACTGCGGTCTCTCCTGCAGAAGCAGAAAGGATTATGAGAGAAACAGACTTCGCCCTGGAAATCGTTCAGTGCGGAAATCCGAAAATGACGGATTTTATCTGTCGAAAGGCAAAAGAATTGAATATTCTGAACCGGATCATATTTGGAAACGATGCACCAAGCGGAACCGGTATTATTCCGTTAGGCATTATCCGCAATATCTGTCAGGTGTCTTCCGTATCCGGTATTGCACCAGAAAAAGCAGTCTGCATGGCAACAGGAAATACAGCAGATGTTTACGGGTTAAATACCGGCAGAATTGCAGTGGGCAGGGAGGCCGATCTTGTGATCATGGATGCTCCGCTGGGGTCTGTAGGAGAAACTTCTTTAGAAGCGATCGCAGCCGGCGATATCCCGGGTATCAGCATGGTATTGATCAATGGGAAGATTGTTGTCCGGAAGAGCCGGAATACCCCGCCGGCCAGACGACAGGCACAGACAGAAGAAATGTAGGACAGGAACAAGGGGAAAAAGAAGAAAAAGGAGAAAAAGAAAATGGCAAAAAAACCGGAAATTCGTAAGATAGTGACGAGTGTGGAGGAAATCCGCTTTGAAGGCTTTCGCGAATTGGATCAGCCGATTCATAAATGCGTGGCAGCCGCTGTCATCCAAAACCCGTTTGCAGGAGTGTATATGGAGGATCTTTCAGAATTATCAGAATATGGAGAGTATTTAGGCGCATATCTGGCAGATATTGCAGTAAAGGCTCTGAACGGGGCTCCTGTACATAGCTATGGCAAGGGTGCGATCGTCGGCTTAAATGGAGAACTGGAGCATGGAGGGGCAATTCTGCACCCTAGCCTGGGAAAGCCTATGCGTGAGGCTGTAGGTGGAGGAAAGGCGATCATTCCTTCTGCAAAGAAGGTGGGGGGTGCAGGAACCGGTCTGGATATTCCACTGCACTATAAGGATGCTGCATTTGTCCGTACTCATTATGATGCCATGGAAGTGCGGATCCCGGATGCACCAAAGGATAATGAGATCGTAGTTGCTCTGGTGGTAACGGACGGGGGAAGGCCGCATGCCAGAATCGGCGGGCTGCAGCGTTCGGAGATCATCGGTGAGGATGGATTACGATAAAGAAAGGACAGGAGTATGTACGAATGACTAAAAAGCAATGGATTGGTTTGAGTCTGGCGGTCTTATTATTTACCGGTATTCTCTGTATTCCCGGTATCCAGGGTCTGGAGCCGGAGGGGCAGCGCTGTCTTGCGTTATTTGCAGGCGTATTTGTATTGTATATGTTTGAGGCGATTCCTGCGGCAGTGATCAGTATTGCCATTATTCCTCTTCTTGTAATATTAAGAATAACAGATATCAGTGAAGCCCTTGAGGGTTTTGCCTCCTCCTCTACCTATCTGGTAATCGGTTCCTTTATTCTGGCAGCCGCTATGATCAAAACCGGTCTTGGAAAGCGGATCACCTGTGGATTGCTGTTGCTTATGGGAACCGGGCCGCTCCGCATTTCCTTCGGTCTGATGATCGTAAATATGGTCATGGCATTTCTGATCCCATCCTCTACTGCAAGGACTGCCATGCTTCTGCCGATCTGTCTGTCCGTTATTCGTGAATATCCCGGAGGAAAAGATGAAAAAAGGCGCTATGCAGCAAATATACTGCTGACTCTTTGCGTCACATCCTCAACAATCAGCGCAGGAATATTGACCTCTACCATCTCTAATCCAATGGCAGCAGATTATATCAGGAACGCCACCGGACAAACCGTGTCCTATGGAAGCTGGTTTTGCTGGGGATTTCCGCCGGCACTGGTAATGACAGTGATTTCCTGGCTGATCATCCAGCTTGTATTTCGTTTGAAGGGCAATAAGGAGCAAAAGGCTTCTGGAACTCCGGCTGTTCAGGATGTGTCCGGATATGGAAGGAAATATTTAAAACACCAGATGGAGGCACTGGGAAAACCCAAGGCACCTGAGATACTTACCGGTCTTGTTATTATGCTTACTGTACTGCTGTGGGTAGGAGGGGGCTGGATCGGAATAGACAGTACCTCTGCCGCATTTGTCGGAGCAGTTCTTCTGCTCCTGCCGATGTGCCCGGTTCTGGAATGGAAGGATTGTCAGTCGCATATATCCTTAAGTGTAGTTTTTATCATCAGCGGCGGTATCAGTCTGGGAAATGCAATGGCGGGAACCGGAGCCTCGGGCTGGCTGGCGGATCAGGTATTCGGCCTGCTTCCAAAGGATATCTCTCTCAGCCTGGTGATCATACTTTCCATTATTGTCGTTCAATTCATGCATGTTTTTTTTGTTGGAACTGCAACCATGGCAAATGCCTTTTTCCCTATACTGGTCAGTCTTGCGGCAAGAATGGAGGCTGATCCGCTTTGTATCATTTTGCCGGCTGCGTTTATGATCGGGGGATATCCGGTATTAATGTTCTTTAATACCACACCGAATATTCTCTGCTACGACACCGGTTATATGAGGTCATCCGATTTTGTTAAAACCGGGATTCCGATATCCATTGCCGCCTGTATTGTCTATAGTCTGTGTGTAAGGTGGTACTGGCCTGTGGTAAATATGCTTTGAATCAGTTTTGTATAAATAATGGAAAGCAATATAAAAAGAATATATAACAATATAAAAAAGGTATTTTACAGGAGGAGATTGTCGTGCTATGATTGCCACTGTAATCAAATCGACAAAATATGACAAAAATCTCTATCAGGGCAAGGGTGCTGCAAGGAACAGCATCCTTGCCTTTTATCATAACAGTGTTAATTAAGATTTGTCATAGGATCGATCATACAAAAAGAAAGGAATGAGCAATATGAAAGCAGTTGTTTATAAAGGAAAGGGTGATTTCCGGTTTGAAGAGCGGCCGGTACCGAAGCTGCTGGACAGCCGGGATGCCATTGTTAAAGTCACGCTGGCTTCCATTTGCTCCAGTGATATTCATATCAAGCATGGAGCAGTACCGAAGGCGGTGCCGGATACGATCGTGGGACATGAATTTGTAGGAGAGGTAGTGGAGGCCGGTTCCGGGGTGAAGAACTTCCGGCCTGGAGACCGGGTAACGGTAAACGTCGAAACCTTTTGCGGGGAATGTTACTTTTGCAAGCGCGGATTCGTAAACAACTGCCAGAATCCGGATGGAGGCTGGGCACTGGGCTGCAGGATTGATGGAGGTCAGACGGAATATGTAAGAATTCCATTTGCCGATAACGGATTGAACCGGATTCCGGACGAAGTATCGGATGAGCAGGCATTATTTGTCGGTGATATTCTGGCAACCGGATACTGGGCAGCCTCTATATCCGAGATCAGGTCGGCAGATACAGTGGTTGTTCTGGGTGCCGGTCCCACAGGACTTTGTGTTCTGGAATGTGTAAAGCTGTATGGGCCGGAGAAGGTTATTGTTGTGGATACCATGGAGGATCGTCTGGTACTGGCAAAGGAACATGGGGTAGCTGATATTACGGTTAACCCTCTGCAGGAAAATGTGGAGGAGATCGTTCTGGCGAATACGCAGGGCAGAGGTGCTGATGTGGTGATCGAGGCCGCAGGAGGAGCAGATACCTTTACAACTGCATGGAAGGTGGCGAGACCCAATGCCATTGTCTGTATTGTGGCATTATATGAGGCGGCACAGAGTCTTCCGCTGCCGGATATGTATGGTAAGAATCTGATCTTTAAAACCGGAGGTGTAGATGCCAATGCCTGCGAGGAGATCCTGAAATTGATCGCCTGTGGCAAAATTGACACGACCTATCTGATCACACATCGAAAGAAGCTGGCAGACATTATGGAAGGGTATCAGATCTTTGAGAATAAAAGGGATGGCGTAATAAAGGTTGCAATTGAACCGTAAGGTTCTTGTGATAAAGGATTCTGAAAGCAACAAAGACTTTTGGAAAATGGAAACGAAAAGAGGTAATGCATATGAAACACAGAATGAAAAAAATAATCGTATTTTTGATGATGCTAGCAGTCCTGTTCAGTCTGGCTGCATGCAATGCTTCCGGTGGGAATGTTTCTGCCGGTGGTGAAAGCGGCTCCACATTAGAGGATGCTCTGGGACAGGCAGGGGGAGGATCGGAGGGTGATACCATCCGGGTTGGCCTCCTGACTGCATCCAGCGGCAGCACCTCCGTTCTGGATGCATATATTGAACATGCATTTTGCATGGGGATTGATGAGATTAATACAGCCGGCGGAGTAAACGGCAAACAGGTAGAGATCATTCGGGAGGATTATGCATCTGACCCGTCTATGGCAGCAGAAAAGGCAGAGAAGCTGATCGTAAATGACAAGGTATGCTGTATCTTCGGTGTAGTTCTTTCCTCATGCCGCCAGGCGGTACTTCCGATCGTAGAGAAGTATGATAATCTCCTGATCTATCCGACAGACTATGAGGGTCTGGAGCAGTCTGACAATATCATTTATCTTGGCTGTGTACCAAACCAGCAGGTACAGGTAATTGCTCCCTGGCTGGTAGAAAATATCGGTAAGAAGGTATATGTGATCGGCAGTGATTATCTGTATCCGAGAAGCACCTGTGCCCAGTTGATCGCAATTCTGAAGGAAAATGGTGCAACCATTGCAGGTGAAGAATATGTGTCTATGGATGAAACGGATTATACTACCTCGATCACGAAAATTATGGATGCAGAGCCGGATGTGGTATTTTCCGTGCTGGTAGGTGATTGTATCAATGCTTTTCAAAAGCAGTATGCACAGTATGGTATAGAAGATACGGCAGTCTTTCATATGTGTATGGACGAGTCCGGGGCAGCAGCAATCGGTGTAGATGCCTGTGAGGGAGTATACTCCGGTCAGACCTATTACTGTACATTAGAATCAGAACAGAATACAGAATTTACACAAAAATATATGGAGACATATGGAACGCAGCCTACGGTATATGCCAGTACCTCCTACACAGGTGCCTATCTCTTAAAGGCCGCGCTTGAGGCAGCCGGTGATGATTTTACAACGGCGGATCTGGTAGAGGCCTTTCATGGACAGAGCTTTGAAGGACCGGCGGGAATGCTTACCGTTCAGGAAAATAATCATACCAGTCTGACTCCGCGTATCGGACAGGTCAACAGTGATTGTTTATTTAATGTCCGGTATGAGGCGGATGCACCGATCGCACCGGATCCTTATGCAGGATCGGCATATAATTAAACAATTATAGTTCTGATAACGGCTGGATGACTGCTGTACGCTTCTTTGTATAGAAGATACAGCATAAGTCCGGCCGCTTCACAAATGATTGAAACGCAAGAGGTTAGGAGGGATTGAAATGATTCTTACATTGATCATCAATGGTCTTATGACTGCTGCCTCGCTTCTGTTGTTATCCATGGGTATGGCTATCATATTTGGTATTATGAATGTGGTAAATCTGGCACACGGGGAATTGATCGTGATCGGCGCTTACGTCTCCTTTACCATGATCGAGATATTAAAGCTCCCGTTTGGGATTGCAGTATTTGCATCCTTTCTGGTAACAGCAGTCATTGGAGGCATGATCGAGAAGCTGATCGTAAAAAAATTATATGGAAAGGTTGCAGAAACACTGCTGGTAACCTATGCACTGTCAATGATCTTTCAGCAGGTTATCAAGCTGATATACGGTTCCGGGTATATTCATATTTCATCACCGGTTAATGGTGTTGTTAAGCTGGGTAAGACCGTAATACCGATATACTATCTCTGTATGATCGGAGTTGCAGTACTGGTATTTGCAGTAACTTTGCTGTTGTTCAATAAGACCAGAATCGGTATGCAGATTCGGGCTGTCAGCCAAAACCGGACTATGGCAGGGTGCCTGGGAGTAAACGTCAAATTGATTGACACGCTGACCTTTGCATACGGGGCCGGCCTGACCGGACTGGCAGGCTGTATTATAGCACCGATCAACTCCATTTCGCCGTTCGTCGGTTCCAACTATATGGTAGACAGTTTTATGGCGGTAGTATTAGGCGGTGTGGATTCTTTGTTCGGTTCTGTGCTGGGTTCCCTGATCATGGGAGAAAGTAATTCCATCATCGGCGGATATATGGATTCCGTATTTGCAGAAATGATCGTGGTATTTGCGGTTGTGATCCTGATCCGGTTTAAGCCGAAAGGATTAATTGTAAAAGAAAGGAGATAGAGGCTATGAATGAATCCAAAAAGCGTATGGTAAGACATATTTCCATTTTGCTCATAATTGATATTGCTGTATTTCTGTTTCTTGCCTGCTTCCCTGTCTTTGCAAACGCCTTCCGGCTCCAGATCATGGCAAAATGCCTGTGTTATATAGTTTTTGCTTATTCGCTGGATCTGCTCTGGGGATATGTAGGACTGATGAGTATGGGACATGCAGTGTTTTTTGGAATCGGGGCATACATACTGGCAATCGGTTATTCTATGCAGAATGGCGTTCCTTCCTATATGACAAGCCTGGGGTATACACAGGCGCCGGGTATTTATTATTTTCTGGCAAACAAGCCGGTTGCGTTTTTTGCCGCTTTGCTGGTATGCGGAGTGGTTGCCGGTATTCTGGGAGCATTTTTATTCTCGAAAAAGGTGAATAGTGTTTTCTTTTCCCTGATCACCTTTGCACTGGCAAGAGTATTTGAGCTGCTGATCATTAACCAGCAGCGGTTTACGGGAGGAGCCAATGGTATTACGAAGATATCAAGACGACTGTTTGCGGAGGTGGATATCCCGCAGCAGGTATATTACTATATATTACTGGCCATGGTAATCCTGGTCTATCTCTTCTGTAAATGGCTGACCAGCAGCAAATATGGTCTGATCCTGGAAGCGGTCCGGGAGAATGAAGACCGTATGAGCTTCTTTGGATACCATGCCACCCGGTTTAAGATTGTGATCTTTATTATATCTGCTGTACTGGCCGGACTGGCCGGCATTATGTTTGCCACCTCTCAATCCTTTATCGGTCCATCGAATGTTGGCATTGCTGCTTCTACTGCGGTGATCGTCTGGCTGGCATTAGGAGGCAGAGGCAATATTACCGGTGCAACTATTGGTACCCTGGTAGTCTGCTGGGCGGAAAGTATTTTTTCGGAGCAGTTAACAGATTACTGGAATATCATCTATGGCGTTATGATCCTGGTGGTAGTATTCCTGATTCCCAAAGGAATCATCGGACAGCTTCAGACTGCGGTCTATAACCGAAGGGCTGAGCGTGTGCGCAGAGAAGCCATGGTAGAGAATAAGCAGTAGCATATACAGGAAAGCAGGGTGTAAAGATGAATAAACGTATGGAAAATAACGTGCCGGAAATGAAAGCAAGGAAAAATAAACTGATCGTTCGCGGATTAAGCGTGAATTTTAACGGTTTTATCGCTGTCGATCAGGTGGATCTGACAGTAGAGCCGGGAGAAACCAGGGTTATCATAGGCCCTAACGGAGCGGGGAAGACCACACTGCTGGATCTGATTACCGGTAAGACAAAGCCTACGTCCGGAACCATAGAATTCCGCGGACATCAACTGGTTGGAAAAAGTACATCTGAAATATGCAGGAAGTACCATGTAGGTCGAAAGTTTCAGGGCCCGAATGTATTTAATAATCTGACTGTGGGACAGAATATGCAGTTAGCCATGATGGGGCGCGATTCTCAGATGGATCATCTATTCAGAAGGAAGAGCGGGGAAGATATGGACAGAATCAATGAATGTCTGAACAAGGTAAGGCTTCTGGAATATAAAGATATTATGGCAGCGACTCTTTCTCATGGACAGAAGCAATGGCTGGAAATCGGAATGGTTATTTTACAGGAGGCACAACTGGTGGTACTGGATGAGCCTACAGCCGGCATGACGGCAGAGGAGACCTTCAAGACCGGAGAGATGATCAATAAGAATCTTAAGGATAAAACGCTTCTGGTCATTGAGCATGACATGGATTTCGTACGGCAGATTGCAGAAACCGTAACCGTACTGCATCAGGGAAAGATACTGGCAGAAGGAAGCTTCGAGGAAGTGGAGCAGGATCCCCGTGTGATCCAGGTCTATTTAAAGCAGGATACGGAAAAGGAGGAGTGAATATGCTGGAACTGACAGATGTTCATGTAAGCTATGGGAAAAGTAAAGTGATCAATGGGGTGGATTTCTCTATGGAGCTTACGGATAAAGTGGCATTATTAGGCAGAAATGGTGTGGGTAAGACAACGTTATTAAAGAGTCTGATCGGTATTCTGCCTGTGGAATCCGGTGCGATTATCTATGAAGGCGGCATGATTAATAAGAAGGGAAGCTATGAACGCGCCGCCGGAGGAATCGCCTATGTACCACAGGGTAGAGAGATCATACCGGATTTTACGGTAAAGGAGAACCTGGAACTGGGTGGCATTTCACTAAAGAAGGAGCTGGTGAAGGACCGGATGGAGGAGGTACTGACCTACTTTCCGGCATTAAAGAAGCATTTTATCCGGAAGGGCGGTGTTCTTTCCGGCGGACTGCAGCAGCAGCTTGCCATCTCCAGAGCCCTGATGTCTCACCCGAGGATCCTGTTGCTGGATGAGCCTACGGAGGGGATTCAGCCCAATATTGTAGCAGAGATTGCGGATATTCTGAACCGGGTGCATCAAAATCTGAATCTGGGAATGATCCTGGTAGAGCAGAATCTGAACTTCGCATTTAAGATCTGTGATTCTTATATTCTGATGCAGAAGGGACAGATCGTGAACAAGGGAAGTCGCGGAGAATTAACAGATGATGTCATTAAAAGATATCTGACGGTATAAGAAAATACAAGGAGATGTGCATATGAGACAATATGAAGATATTATGAATGTGGCGGTTGTCAATTTTCGACAGGTTTGGGGGAACAAGGAAAGTAATCTTGCAAGGATTAAGGGGTATATCCGCACTGGAGCCAGAGCAGGGGCCGATCTGATCGTATTTCCGGAAATGGCGTTGCAGGGTTATGATGATAAGACTGATGTTGAACGGGATAAAAAGATGCAGATCCGGGAGGCAGAGACGGTTCCGGGCCCATCCAGTCTTGCTGTTGCAGAGCTTACAAAGCAGTATGGAATATATGCAGTATTTGGTATGGCAGAACGGTCAGAGGAGGGTTCCGATATTGTATACAATGCTGCTGTAGTCTGTGGCCCGGAGGGGATTATCGGTACCTATCGAAAGATTCATCCCGCATTGGCAGAGCAACGCTGGTGTGTGCGGGGCGAGGAACCGTTTTCCTTCCAGACTCCGTGGGGGCCCATAGGAGTCGGAATCTGCTATGATTCTTATAATTTTCATGAATTAATCCGCTATTATGCAGCAAGCGGCTGCCGCCTATATCTGAATCCTACTGCTATCGGACCGAGCGGGAGACATGACTGGAGAGATTATTATCTGTCCGGCTTAAAGCAATGTGTGAATTCCTGTGAAATCTTTGTGGCAAGCTCAAATCTGGTGGGCAATAACATGGTAGATGAGGAAGAAGGCGGAAGCCTGGGAAATATTGAAGATATCGGCCCGGGCTTTGGAGGAGGAAGCATGATCCTCGGTCCCGGACTTTATGATAAGCTGCATGTTTATGCAGGAGATATAAATGCAAGGGAGGAAATGTATGTTATGACGGCTCTTGATCTGTCCCTGGCGACCAGAAGGAATTTTAAGGTTGATCCGGTTAAGGGCTGTCCGGATTACCGGCCGGATATCTATAAGAAGCTCAATGAGATGCTGCTGGAGACTCCATACTGGAAGCAGTTTTCATAAGGATAAATGACATTAAGGGAAGGAGTGGATCAGGGTATGAAGAATTATGTGATAACGATTGCCAGAGGTTTCGGCAGCGGCGGCAAGGATGTAGGAAACCGGCTAAGTAAGGAATTGGGAATCCCATGCTATGAACGGGAGATCCTGGATATGGCATCAGAGCAGACCGGCCTGAATGTAGGTGTTTTTATGCAGGTGGATGAAAAGCTGAGACGAAAAGCAATTTTAAAGAATTTGCAGACTGTACAGACCACATACGCAGTAGAGCCAACGGAAAAGGATTTTGTATCCGATGAAAATCTGTTTTTTATTCAGGCTGAGATCATTCGAACTCTGGCGCAGAATCAGTCCTGTATTATTGTTGGAAAATGTGCGGATTATATTTTGAAGGATTGCGACAATGTCATAAGTGTGTATGTAGAAGCGCCGAGAGCCGCCTGTGTGGAGGAAATCATGAAGAAGCTGAATGTATCTGAAAAAAAGGCGCATCATTTGATAAAAACCACGGACACCTACCGGGCAAATTACTACCGGTATTATACCAGGGGAAGGGACTGGACAAATCCGGTAAATTATGATATGACTCTGAACAGTGAACGGATTGGACGGGAAAACTGTGTAAAAATCATTAAAAATTATGTAGATATCAGATTCTGTTCAGAAAATACTTGAAAGATATCTCGTATGATGTTAATATAATTTAAAAGGTGGTACTAAGTTGTACCCCTTGCAATTTGGGCTAAAAAATAATCGCCGTCTTTTGCGGAGGGGCGATTATTTTTTGTCCTTTTTATCGGAAATTATCTTGTAAACAAGACCTATCAGAGCTACGAGAAGCAATCCGAACTGGATTAAGCTGTCGTATGTAACATACATAGGCATTCCCCCTTTCTCAAGGGGACAACCGTTCCCACAAAAGTATATTAACACAACAATATGATTTGTACAATGGTAATGTAATAACTTACATCAATAATAGATATATAAGACTTGCATAAACACTATATTATGACCAGAGATACACGGTATTATGAAGAAAAATTAATTAAAAAGAGAAGAAAGCACTTGAACTATCAAAAAGGTAATGGTAATATAATTTAAAAGGTGGTACTAAGTTGTACCCCTTGCAAATTGTTAGCAAAAAATAACTGCCGTACCTTTGCGAGGGGCAGTTATTTTTTGTCCTTTTTATCGGAAATTATCTTGTAAACAAGACCTATCAGAGCTACGAGAAGCAATCCGAACTGGATTAAGCTGTCATATGTAACATACATAGGCATTCCCCCTTTCTCAAGGGGACAACTGTTCCCACAAAAGTATCCTAACACAAAAACTAACGATGTACAATGATAAAAAAATATATGACAAGTACTTTTGCTGGAATTATTCTTGCGGCATATTAAAATCTGATTTATGATAAAAACAGTAGCAGAACGTATTGTATGATAATATCAACAGTTTTTATATGGGAGAAGAACAGAATGAAAAATAAGGAAACAACGTTTATCATTCGTAACGAGACAGTGGCGGATTACAAAGCGGTTGAAACAATAACAAGAGATGCTTTTTGGAATTTAACTGTACCCGGCTGTAATGAACATTACCTGGCGCATATCATGCGGGATCATCCGGATTTTATCCCGGAACTGGATCTGATTGCAGAGCTGGATGACCGGGTGATCGGAAATGTCATGTATACAAAGGCCCGGCTGGTGGATGAGGCGGGAGAGGAGCTGCAGATCCTGACCTTTGGCCCGGTCAGTATACATCCGGAATATCAACGCAGAGGCTACAGCAGACTTTTGTTAGAGCATTCCTTTCAGAAGGCGGCGGAGCTGGGATATGATGTCATTGTAATATTCGGGAATCCGGATAATTATGTAGGCCGGGGCTTTGTAAGCTGTAAACGACATAATATCTGTCTGGAGGGCGGAGTTTTCCCGGCGGCAATGCTGGTTAAGGAATTACAACCGGATGCCCTGGACGGGCGAACATGGTATTACCATGAAAGCCCGGTATACAACATTAACAATGAAAAAGCAGAGGAGTTTGATAAACAGTTTGAACCCAGAGAGAAGTCCTGGCAGCCAAGTCAGGAGGAATTTTATATCCACAGTCATTCGCTCATTCAGTAACTGAAATCTGTTACCTGAATACGATTTTGTATCCGGGCGTAAGGCAGGAAAGAATTTGGAAAGGGATACAGGGCATAGTATGATAAAATGATTGCGGAAACGGGATGAAAGGGGAGGAATCGGAATTATGATTACCATGAAGGAACTGGGGATAGAACAGATTGAAGAAATAAAATCCCTGTTTGTAGAGATATTTACCAATGAGCCATGGAAGGATGACTGGAGCGACCCGGTGCAGTTGCACCGGTATCTTATGGATCTGATCGGGAACCGGAATTCTCTGACCCTGGGACTATATGAGGAGAATGTATTGATCGGTCTCTCCATGGGAAGCATTATGCATTGGCATATAGGAACGGAGTATTATATACATGAATTTTGTATCAAAGCAGAAAAGCAGGGCAGGGGAATTGGATCAGAATTTTTGAAGCGGGTGGAGGATTATACCAGACAGAAGCAGATCACACATATTTTTCTCCAGACGGAGCGAGCGGTACCGGCATATGGCTTTTATCAGAAGAACGGGTTTGTTGAACTGAGGGATCATGTCTCCCTTGTAAAGATGTTTTCATAAAGTATGACCTTTATAAACAGATAATTAATCACACGAAAAAAATTATCCTTTGTATTATTACGCAAACGTAATCGTATGAAATACGGAAGTTGTATTTTGACAAAATACTTCGTATAATTGGTTTATATTAGTAAAGAGGACAGGGACGATGTTTGAGCAGGATTATATTATGCGTCTGATCCGGGAACTGGTACGGGCAGTATGCAAGCTGATATTTCATATTGATACAGAGACGCCGGGGCTGGAGTTGTTTGATGCGGAACGGGAGCAGGAGCAGCGGGAAGCGCTCGAAGGCATAATAAGACTGGCGGATCAGGGACGGATAAACGAGGCGGAGAACCTGCTTTTTGAATGGCCTGGGGATGGGAATCAGGAGACCCTTAAGATGGCGCTGGTATTTTATGCACATCTGAACGAGAAGACGGATGCCTTTCTTGCAGAACATGATTTTAGCAGGGAGGAGATCCGGGATGGATTGCATGAGGTTATGTCCCGGTACGGACTGGAAAGTCTGTCCGAGACATTTGAGGATTGAGGAAATCTGTCCTGCAGTACGGATAACAGGGGGAGAACATAAATGAAGTTTATGCACTTGGGGGATTTACATATTGGAAAAACAGTGAATGATTTTAGCATGATCGAGGATCAGAACTATATCCTGGATCAGCTTCTGTCCATCCTGGATGAACAGAAGGTTGACGGAGTGCTGATCGCCGGGGATGTGTATGATAAGGCGGTACCCAGTGAGGAAGCGGTAGGGGTGCTGGATCATTTTCTCTGTCGGCTGGCAGACCGGCAGGTGAAGGTCTTTATCATCAGCGGGAACCATGATTCGGATGCAAGGCTGAGCTTCGGCAGCTCCTTATTTGAATCCAATGGAATCTATATTGCTTCGAAATATGACGGTGTGCTTTACCGGCAGACCATGCAGGATGAACATGGCAGTGTGAACGTTTATCTTCTGCCCTTTGTAAAAGCATCTCAGGTAAGACATTTCTTTCCGGAGGCGATCATTGACTCCTACGATCAGGCGGTGCGGGTGGTGCTGGAGCAGGCAGGAATCGAGAAAACAGAACGGAATATTTTAGTGGCTCACCAGTTTGTTACAGGCAGGGGAGAGGAGCCAAGGCTTGGCGGTTCTGAGAATGCGGCGGTGCAGGCGGTAGGTACGATAGAGAAGATCGGAGCAGACTGCTTCGATGCCTTTGACTATACTGCCCTTGGTCACATCCATTCTCCACAGCGGGTAGGGCGGGATGGTATCCGGTATGCCGGCTCGCCGTTGAAGTATTCTTTGAGTGAGGTGAATAATGCGAAGTCTGTACCGATCATTACTCTTGGTAAAAAGGGAGAGGTGGCGGTTGAATGCATTCCGCTGACGCCTCTTCGTGATATGCGTCATATAAAGGGCAGACTGGAACAGCTTCTGGATCCGAAGCATATTCAGTCTCCGGAGGATTATATCTATGTAACGCTTACGGATGAGGAACCGGTTTCCGATGCCATGGCAGTGATCCGGCAGTATTATCCGAATACCATGAAGCTGGATTATGAGAATTCTCATACCAGAGCGATAGGACAGGTTGATCTGTCCCGGGTGGCCAGAGAGAAATCCTTTTCGGAGCTGATCTCTGATTTTTACCACTTGATGTATGGATGCGATATCAGTGATGCGGAAATGAAGATCATGCGGAAGGCAGCAGAGGAGGCAGGTGTTGTAGATGAAGCCGGTTAAGCTGATCATAAGTGCATTTGGCCCCTACGGGGAGACGATGCCGGAGATTGATTTTGAACCCTTCGGGGAGCGTGGTCTGTTCCTGATCACGGGTGATACGGGGGCAGGCAAGACGACAATATTCGACGCTATCTGCTTTGCCCTGTACGGGGAAACCAGCGGAAGCTACCGGGATACCCGGAATCTGCGGAGCGAGTACGCCGGTGAGAGGGCAGAGAGTTTTGTGGATTTTTACTTTTCCCATCAGGGGAGGGAATACCATGTGTACCGTCAGCCGGAATATCTGCGTGCCAAGCAGAGAGGAGAGGGAACCACGATCCAGAAGGAGCGGGCGGTATTCTACGGGGGAGATGTACCGGTCGAGGGAACGACTGCGGTGAATGAGGCAGTACAGGAGCTGCTGCATATTAATGTAAAGCAGTTCAAGCAGATCGCCATGATCGCACAGGGGGAATTCCGGGAGCTGTTGAATGCAGATACCAAAGAACGGACGGATATCCTTCGCACTATATTTATGACCGAAGGCTACCAGAGGATCGGATATAAGCTGAAGGAGCGGCGGGATACAGGCGAGGCGGAGAAGAATGCTATGGAGCAGAGTATCCTGCAGTATTTTAGCGGAGCGGAAGTCTCAGAGGACAGTGCATATGCAGAGGCGTTATCGGATTTGCAGACGAAGGCGGCCGCCAGTAAAAGTACCTGGAATCTGGAGGAAATGACCGCAGTTCTGGAACAGATCATGGACGAGGATCAGTCTGTATCCGGAATAAAACAGAAGGAGCTTGCTGTCGCTTCGGAAGAATTGGATGCGACGAAGAAGGCTCTGGCTGTTGCCCGTACGAATAATGAATTTATCCAGAGATACGAAGCGTTGCAGAAGGAGAAGCAGGAGCTGGTGCAGGAGCAGGAGGCGATGACTGCTCTGACCCGTTTAACAGCAAAGCAGAAGCTTGCCACCCGGGAGGTAAGGCCGGTGTATCAGAGCTGGATGGAGAAGCGGGAAGCTCTCAAGCAGTCGGAGGAAGGACTTGCTGAACGACAGCAGGAACTGGAGAAGGCAAGGCAGAAACTGACGGAAGCGGTAAAGGAGCTGGAGGAAGCGCTTGCAGGTGAAGGAGAGGCAGAGGCACTTAAGAAGAAATCGGAGAAGCTGCAGGAGGATTTTGAACGGTATCAGCAACGGGATTGTCTTATAAAGGGGATCGCTGAACTGGAGGAGGAGCAGCACAGGCTGGAAGAGGAGCAGTCTGCCATTGAGAAAGCAGAGGCGGCGCTTGCAGATAAGCAGATCCGCCTGGAGGAATCCACAAAAGCATTACGGGAGAAACCGGCGGAGCTGGTCAGGATACAGCATGAGGGGAAGGAAATCGCAGCATTGAGAGAACGCTTACGGCTTCTGGTGGAGGATACGGTACCGGCTTATCGGGAGAAGCAGGCAGAGGTTGTCCACGGACAACAGGTATTTCAGAACAGCCTGGAGAACTATCGGGAAAAGGAGGCGGCGAGGATCCACGGGGAGGATATGCTGGAGCGGAGTCGGGCGGGCCTGCTTGCCCGTGATCTGCAGGATGGCATGAAATGTCCGGTATGCGGTTCTACCCATCACCCGGTGCTTGCGAAGCTGGCTCCGGAAGCGATCACGGAAGCGGAATACAAGGAGCTGCAGGCGGCGGAGGAGCAGGCAAGGACAGAAAAGGATAAGGCTCTTCGTGCAGTGGAGCAGAGAAAGGCGAAAGAGGAGGATATGGCAGATTCCCTCCGACAGGATATTCTGGATGGGATAGCTGGCTGCAATTCTATTATTTACAGAATCGAAACGCCGGATGGAGAATTTCCTGACAGAGTGGCAGGTGGAGTTCCGGAAGGAGAAACCGGTGAGAAGGCGGTTATTGAGGTGAGTGCCGATATGGAGCTGGACGGGCTGTTTTCTGTCGCCGGAACCGCCCTGAAGGAGCTGGAGGCGCTACAGGCAGCGCATGGGAAGCAGGAGCTTAGTGTTCAGAAGGCTTGTGAGACCTTCCGAGCGGATACGGAAGCACTGGAACGACTTCGCGGGGAGGAAACGCAGGTGCTTATAGAGCGCAGAAGACGTTACCAGGAACAAAAAGAAGAAAACCATACTGCATTGACAACGCAGCGGGCCTGCCTGCAGAATCTTGCAGCATTCGAATATGATACGCTGGATATCGCCCGGCAGGAGCAGGTGCGGGCGGAGACTCGTGCAGGGCAGCTTCTGGAACGAATCTCTCATGCGAAGACAGCGAAGGAGACGGCTGAAAAGGAGCAGGTAAGACTGGAGGCCATGCTTACAGAACAGGAACGGGTCTGTCGGGAGTTACGACAGCAGGAGAAGAGACAGGAAGCGGAGTTCGGAGCAGTGCGGGAGGAAAAAGGGTTTGCCTCTGTAGAGGAATTCCTGGAATATACAGTGACGGAGGATGTGATCCGGGAACAGGAAGAGAGAGCAAAGGCTTATGATACCAGGGTTTCCATTAATGCCGATAAGCTGGTACAGGCAGAGCAGGATGCAAGAGACCGGGTAATGATGGACGAGGAGCAGCTTCAAGAGGCGAAGGAATTGCAGGAGAAGCAGGTCGAGGAGATTCAGACACAGAAGAATCAGGCAGAACGGCGGCTTGCGGTCAATGAAGGGATCCGGAAGGCCATCCTTGCCCGGAAGGATAAGCTGGAAAAATACAAGAAGGAGTATGCGCTGTGTGACCGCTTATATGCTATGGTCAGCGGACAGATCAGCGGGAAGTCTAAGATTACATTGGAGCAGTATATTCAGGCGGCGGGGTTTGATCATATTATCGCAGCGGCGAACCGGAGACTGCTTCCGATGAGTGATAATCAGTTTGAACTGTTCCGGCAGGAGGATTCGGCGGGCAGAAGAAGCAGTACCATTCTGGATCTGGAGGTGCTGGATCATTTTACCGGACACAGAAGACCGGTGGGCAGTCTGTCCGGCGGGGAGAGCTTCCAGGCCTCTTTAAGTCTGGCGCTGGGGCTGTCGGATACGGTTTCCTCGAATCTGGGCGGGATTCAGATGGATGCCTTATTTATTGATGAGGGCTTTGGCACCCTGGATCGCAGGTCCATGGAGAGTGCCATGAATATCCTGGTCAGTCTGTCTGGAAACCGGAAGCTGGTGGGGATCATCAGCCACCGGGAGGAATTGAAGGAGAATATCCCGCAGCAGATCCGGGTGACGAAGACCAGAGAGGGAAGCAGAATTGCAGTGGACATGGGGATTTAATGAATGCTATGGATCAGGTTGAGCCTGCTTATCAGCCGATGTTCAGTGTGGAAATGGGCAGGGCCATCCAGGAGCATTACAAAAGAAAAACATATGGATATTAAAGGAAATAGAAAATGACGAAAAAGGAATTTAAGTACAGGATGGAGCGGGGGCTTGGCAGTTGTATTGTTGAGCTGAAACGTACTCCGGATAAGGCTCGTTACAAGGATATTATTATCTGGGGCTGTAAGCATGTGCTCGCCTATGATGCACAGTGTGAAGGAACCAGAAGCCGGTATCTGTATCAGATGATCGAATTGTATGAGGACTGGACGGATTTTTATGAAGTGGCTGCTGCACGTCTGAAGATCTGCTGCTCGATGCCCGGTTGGGAATTTGTGCAGTATGCAGAACTGTGTGCATGGATGGCGGGAGGGGGATATGAACCGGCAGGCCAGAGACTGGATGCCGTATATGCCCATTTACTGGAGGTGCTGGCACAGAGGAAAAATTGTTCAAAAGGCGGGGTGTTTCCGGAGCGAAATAATATGGAGAACCTTTGCATTGTAAAAGTAATCGGTCAGCATGAAGCTCCGGGGGCCGCCAGACAGGAGTACATTCGGATCGTGAATGATCTGGGCGTTCTGTTTCAGAAGAATGAACGACTGTATTCTTATGAATATTTTTCTGATTTCCAGAAGGAGTGCGAAGTATATTGCGGAAAGACGGAAATCCACCGGATGTTGAATATGTATGGAGACAGGGAGGGAGTTGCTGCTTATAGAAAATCGATGGAGGCGGCGCGGAATAAACGATATGCCAAGCCCAGAAGCAGGAAATCGTTCTCTGCCGATGCGGTCTATGAACGTCTGTGCAGAGGCGAAGAAGCGGATGCCGGACGAAATAATTCGTTATATGTGGCACAAATTGTTCAGAATCAGGGAGGGCAGGAGGAGCTTGAAAAATTGGCCGGGCTGTATGCTAAGGAGCAGGAGGTTTCGGTTCGGACTGAACTGCTCCGGCTTCTGGCGAATCGTTACGGTGCGGCGGTCGTAAATGTGGACTGTCTGATCCGTGATGCGAGATCGGAATCCGAAGAATTGCGCCGATGCGCCTGTCTTGCCCTGGGGTATATCCGTTCAGAGGAGGTGCATGCATTTGCACTGGAACTGCTTGCCGGAGACCGGGAGGAGGAAAAGACCTATGCAGTCAATATGCTGCTTCGAAATTATAAGGCTGAGGATAAGGAGCTGGTCATTGAATTGGTGAAAGCAGTGCCAATCTCACGGGATCGTGATGAATGGCATTCCATATTCCGGCTGGTGATGGATGTGCTGGCAGACCGGAGTGTGAAAAAGCCGCCCAGGGAATTGTTGCCATATATGTATGAGAATACCCTGTGTTCCCGGTGCAGGGAATATATTGTGCTGGAAATGGGAAAGAGGCAGATGCTGACAGCGGAATTGCTGGAAGAGTGCCGATACGATTGCAATCGTGATATCCGCAGGTATGCGGAGGAGAGAATAGCGGGAAGGAATGAGTAGGGTCTTTGGAGAGAGTGTCGAATAAGGGGATAGTCAGACATTCGGAAGGGCTTTACATCGAATGGTGTTGCTGGTAGAATAATTGCGAATAGAAAATAGGAAATTAGAAATTAAAGAAGGTACGGATTTATAATCCAAAGATTAAAGCGGCTGCGGGAAGTTTAGGCGGGCGGACGGCAGCCGGGATGATCAGAAATTTAAAAGCGCATTTCCCTGTGTATGGGGGAAGTGCGCTTTTTTTATGAAAGCATGATGTTTTTAGATAAAAATTTTAATGCTTTCTTGAATAAAGAACATTACATATTTATTTTTTAATTTAAGGTTTAATGGACATAGTGCTATTAAAAAAGTTTGTATACAAGGAGAAATATGATTATGTAAGTAAATTACAGATTTAATGAAATTAATTGACAAAGAAAACGCTCAACTACTGGTTTAAACAATATTTGGAAGAGATAGGAGGATGCTTTGAAAGAATTTAGAAATAAATCGCGTTTAAGGAGTTTAATATATGCAAAATAATATAAAACATTATTAACGCTAGCGGGAGGTAAAATATATGAGAAAAAAGGGACAAAAGACAACAAAATCAAAAATACAAAACTATCAGATTTGTAATATTCCAGAAAATAAACTTGTAGAAATACAAACTGAAGCATATTATAGGGCATTAAAGCGTTTAGAGGAAGAAAAGAAAGAAGAGGAAAACAATGATGCTATACAAGGAGAGAAAGAGAATTTTTTTATGAAAATACTTTTTATACTAAATATTTGTTTTTTTCCATTTAGAATTAATAAACATTTTCAACTTAGAGAACAAATATATGATAGTATTCCTCAATTTTTTGTATGCTTTATCCTTAGAACTTCTGGATTTTTAATGTGGGTGGTGGGTTTAGCATATCCATTCTTTGTTATACGATCTGGAAATATAGAAGGTAATTTTCAATCATATTTATATCATTTATTTGTCGACTTATTTATTTTTTTATTTGGAAGTCTTTTCTATTTGTCTGGAAATGCGTTTAATAAAGAAACAGATAGCAATAGGATATATGCGTATTCTGCAAGTATTTTTGCACTAATAAGCTGTATAATTAGTTTAGTTGCAATAATTATTCACTAATTATAAAAAAGGGAAAATATTACTATTTGAAGTTGAGGAAAAAGATAATGAGAAAAATTGATTTATTACCTACGGAGGAAAATTTACTGACAACTTTGCAAGAAGATTTATTAGAACGAAATAAAGACATATGGTATTTTATTGAGTTACTTGATAATATAGAAGATAGTTGTTCTATTGCGTTAGATGGACGCTGGGGTAGTGGAAAGACATTTTTTTGCAAACATGCTAAATTACTATTGGATGCAAATAATAATTTTATAGATGCGATTGAAAATCGAGATACAATAAAAGAGATTTTTAGAAGCATGTCCAACGGAATAAATTTGAAATCGCAGGTGACGGTTTATTATGATGCGTGGGTAAATGATAATGATCTTGATCCAATTTTATCTTTAATGTACACTATAGTTAAGGATGCTGACGAGGTAAAAAGAATTGGTAAAAGTACAGATATTTTAAGAATTTTAGGAGAGATTACACAGTTATTTACGGGCAAGAATATAAATGGATTATATAGGATCTTACAAGGAGAGGATATACTACAAAAGATACGGGAACAAAAAGGTGAGCAGGATAGAATTGCAGAGTTCTTAAATTCCTTATTGCCAGAGCGTGGAGACCGTATGATTGTTATTATTGATGAATTAGATCGCTGTAAACCTTTATTTGCTGTTCAGTTATTAGAACGGATAAAGCACTATTTTTGCAATGATAAGATAACATTTATTTTTGCTACGAATTTGTTGGAATTGAGACATACAATTAAACGGATTTATGGTGAAGAGTTTAATGCAGATTTATATTTGGATAGATTTTTTGATTTTCGTATCACGCTGCCTAAGGTAAAGGTAAATAAGTTTTATAATAAATTAGGATTAGATAGGTGGGATGTTTTTGAATATATTTGTCAAAGAATAATTCGAGATTATGATTTTGAATTACGAGAGATTTCTAAATTTTATAATCAGGCTAAGTTAGTCGGATATAGCATGTTGGAGAACAGTCGTAGCAGAAGATTTATGGAAAATGAATCCATTGAATTAAGCATATTACTTTTTGTACCAATGCTGATTGGATTAAGAATAAAAAATATTGTTGAATTTAATGAATTTAGAAATGGGAAAAATATGACTCCATTAATAGATTTATTTGGAGATGGAGAATTAATAAATTATTATTTATTGAAATTATTAAATAAAAATGAGGTATTCGATAAAGAAGGTAAAAATGAAGAAGCTAAAATAATAAAAATTGAAGATAAACTTAAAGAAATATATACTTTCCTCTTTGCAAATAAAGATGCAGAGATAAATAATAAGAAAAGAATAGGAGATTATATATTTGATATTTCAACAAGAGACTTAATTGAGCATATGATAAATGGCTTAACAGATAAAAATTATTATGAATGAAATATTATAATAATTTGTTATTAATAGAGACTTTAATTTTGGGTAGAAAAGGAGGCCCCCATGCAACTTCCCTATTCTCCTCAACTGAATATCGAATACCTTGGCCGTCTGTTTGACAATACCAGTGAGTGTTACAAGCTGTTCTGGTTTCAGGCAATCCTTACGAAGCTGGACACAGGAAGAGATAGCTTCACCTATGAAGAACTGGTAGATGAGATGATAGCAGCCGCCTGGTACATGGTAACAGAATATCACCTGAATCTTGGCCCCAAGGACAATCTGGAGGCAGTAGTGAAATACATATCTGAAGCCACGCATTTCAAACCATCCGAGAAGAAGCAGGTAATTGTGGAATATCTTCGTGCCTGTGAGGATCGGGAAGTGTTACGCTTAAAGAAGATTCTGATCAAGAATGTACCTTACCGTATTCATGCTCCGTTTATACCGAAGTTTACAGGGCCGGCATGGAATGTTTCCGAGCGAAGACTAGCAGAAGAATTAAACGAACAGAAACGACTGATGTATTACTATTCTGCATTTAACGGGCTGGAAACGGAGATCAGGCTGGAGCCGGACTGGATGGTCTATCTGAACAGGAATAAAGAAATCATCATGGGCTGGATCCAGTATAAAATGATTACTTACCTGCAAAAGAGGAATCCAAGCGTGCCGGGAATCTCGGACAAGCTGTCTCCGCCGAGAGAGCGTAAATTGACAAAGGTAATTAAATACTGGCGGATGCTGATAGAGCTACAGCCGGTTCATGAAATATACCATAACGAGCTTATCACGACGTCTGATTTATCCATCGACCATTTTGTACCATGGTCTTATGTGGCCCATGATGAATTCTGGAATCTGCATCCCACGACGAAGAGGATTAACAGCAGTAAGAGTAATCATCTGCCGGATTGGGAGTTGTACTTTCCATTATTAGCGGAGCAGGAATACTTTTCCTATCGGATGCTCTGGCAATACGAGAGAATCCGGAAGGAATTTCGTAGCTGTGCAGAGGAGCATCTGAACAATTCCGAGGTTGCATATCGCCTGTATCGGGAAAATCAGTCTATGGAGGCGTTCAGGGAGCAATTAAAAGAGGTTGTTTCTCCTGTCTACGAATCAGCCAGGAACAGTGGATTTAGTAATTGGGTATATACAGATGAATCAAACGATAGAATATTATAACAGGAACGCAGGAGCCTTTTGTGAAAGTACGATTCACGCAGATATGAGTTATTGCCGGAACCGCTTCCTACAATATCTGTCACCGGGGGCCTTCATTCTTGACGCAGGCTGTGGAAGCGGAAGGGACAGCCGGCATTTTCTGGAGCAGGGATTTTGCATAGAAGCCTTTGATGCCGCAGAGGAGATCTGCAGGCTTGCGGAGGGACACATTGGACAGCCGGTAAAATGTATGCGGTTTGAGGATATGGAATACGAAGAGCGTTTTGACGGAATCTGGGCCTGCGCCTCCCTGTTGCATATAAACAGAGAAATCCTCCCTCAGATACTGAGCCGTCTGCACCGCGCATTAATGCCTATGGGAATCCTATATGCTTCCTTTAAGTATGGTGATACAGAGAATGATAAGGGAGAGAGATACTTTATCAATTTCACGGAAGACGGTATAATAGAATTATTAGAGGCATCAGCATTTACCGTTCTCGAATGCTTTGTTACTTCCGATGTACGGGAAGGCCGAAGCGCAGAAAGGTGGGTAAATGTGATAGGAAGAAGGAGGCAGGCCTATGATTCGCTTTTACAACGGTAAGATTCTTACCATGAACCAGAATACAGAGCTTCATACCGACTATGAGGTATGGGTAAAGGACGACCGGATCGTCTATGCAGGCCCTTCACCGGATACCCCCGCTGAAGGCGTTACCCGTGAGATCAATCTGCAGGGCAACCTCCTGATGCCGGGCTTCAAGAACGCCCACACCCATTCCCCGATGACCTTCCTGCGCTCCTATGCAGACGATCTGCCTCTGCAGGAATGGCTGCACCAGCAGGTATTTCCCATGGAGGCAAAGCTGACGCCGGAGATGATCTATCATTTCACCCGGCTCGCCATATTAGAATATCTGACCAGCGGTATAACGGCAAGCTTCGATATGTATGTAGAGCCGGAGGCAAATGCAAGAGCGAATATTGATATGGGCTTTCGGACCGTTCTGTGCGGAACGCTGAACGATTTCAAAGACTCCATTCCGGCATTAGAGGGCTTTTATCAGAAATACAACCACTATCATCCTCTGATCCGTTATCAGCTTGGCTTCCATGCAGAGTACACAACCTCGGAAGGACTGTTAAGAGATCTGGCGGCACTGGCAGACCGGCTTCAGGCGCCGGTCTATACTCATTTGTCCGAGACCGCACAGGAGGTAGAAGCGTGCAGACAGCGTTACGGGAAAAGTCCGGTGGAATTCCTGTCCGATATCGGCATGTGGAAGTATGGCGGCGGCGGTTTTCATTGTGTGCATGTATCCGAAACAGATATGGATATCCTGAAGCAACAGGGCATCCATGTGGTAACGAATCCGGCCAGCAACGCCAAGCTGGCAAGCGGGATCGCTCCGGTCACCGCCATGCTGGAGCGGGGGATATCCCTTGCCATCGGTACTGACGGGCCGGCCAGCAATAACTGCCTGGATATGTTCCGGGAAATGTTTCTGGTGACCGCCCTTGCCAAGCTTCGGGAAGGAGATGCCTCTGCCTGCCCTGCCGATCAGGTATTGCAGATGGCAACAACAGGAGGGGCAAGGGCCATGGGGCTGACAGACTGCGATTGCATTGCCGAAGGAAAGCAGGCGGATCTGATCGTTATCGACCTGCACCAGCCCAATATGCAGCCAGAGCATAACATCATTAAGAACCTGGTTTACAGCGGTTCCAAGCAGAACGTGAAGCTCACCATGATCGCCGGAAGAATCCTTTATGAGGACGGGCAGTTTCATGTAGGAGCAGAGCCGGAGGAGATTTATGAAAGTGTCCGGACAAAATCTTCCATTTCGAGGTACTGAGCGTCGCCTTCAAGATAGAAAGTAGGATAAGATTCACTTTCTATTTGATCCTTTATGTCATAAATATGACCAAATGCTTTTTCTGTCTGTCCGGGATCATTATCAAAGTGTTTAAGCCATTCCTGGTATCTATCACTGAAGGTTCCGGTAACCTGAATTACTCGCTCTAATTGCCGATTCCGAACATTTATCGGTGCAATAAATTCATAAAATCTTTCTATATCCTCCGGCAGATTAAACCTCCGGTCATATCCAAAGGTTTCCGTACCATCAGAGGTGGTCTGCAGGATACCAATATCAATTAACAGGTGTGTCAATATCCCTCCGGAATATTTTCCGCTATGAGCCAGATCCGTTCCGCGAAAAAACAGGGCAATGGGTTGCTCGGAGGCAGGAGAATACTCTGAGAGAGTCTGCAAATAAGAGTCTGCATCTATGGAATATCCTGGTTCTCCATAATATGTATAGCCGTGACAGTTAGATCCCTCCCAGTCAGTGTCCCATAGCCTGATTTTTTTGGATCCGGCTTTAAAACCCGGTGCCCGTTCCTGTAATAGCTGCTTTGCCTCCGACATTGTAATTTTTTGCTTTTGAAGGATATTAGAAGCTGGAAGCGCATGAGAGGAAGCCGCCGTACTGCGCTTTGAAAAGATCTGTCCGTGGGAAGCGTTTGCTATAGATAAGCCGCTGCCGGTGTTTCTCATGCCGGCAGAAGTCAGATTGTCTCTCTGACGGTCAGCTTCTTTCTGTTGCACAGGCGAAACTTTAGAATGCGTTTTATTTAATGAAGTATACATATTGATCAATCCCCCTTTTCTATATTATAAGGTCAGATACCCCATAAGGTCAAATATGCAATAACAGTAGGTTATTATAATAAGATCCGGAAACAGGAAGCGGCAGGGTGAATAACAGACAGGCATCGACGATAAGAAAGGAAGAACCGTATCCTTTAGAATAAACCATAACTATAAGAGCGATGATTAACAGCAATAATTGTCATTCCATGGTCGCATTTGTCGACTTTCTTAAGTTGCAATGAAAACCGGATCAGTGCAATACTAGACAGGAACAGAACTGAGCGCAGCAGGACTGTCAGAAAGAAAGTTTAGGGGGAAATGATTATGCAGGAATTATGGATGCTGTTAGGAAATCAAAGTCGTTTTGTATATTTGATAGCGGGTTTTTGTGTGATAGGAGTAATAAGTAAGCTGCTGCTGCAGGGGAAGCTGCATCAGTTGTTGAAGGCATCAGAAAAGATGGCGACCACTACGAAGAGACAGATACGGACGATACGGAATCATTATGAAAACAGTCTGAATATGGATCTGCCGATACATAACATACAGGCATTTGTGGACAAGCATATATTGAAATTCCGGTTTTGCGGAATACCCATACGGATCTGGGATGGAGTCACGTTAGAAGCGGCACTGCTGTCTGTGGCAGCAGGCGGCATCGGGATCATCAATACGATCCACAGGGGATACGGGGAGGCGGTCGTATTCAATATTTTATTTGCAACCATTATTTCCTGTGCATGTTTACTAAGCCTTGAGAATATATTTCGTATAGAGAATTCCATAGACCAGCTTCAGGCGAATATAGAAGATTATCTGGAAAATAATCTGAAGAATCGCATCGGACGCCCGCTGGTAAGCCGGAGAGACAGAGCAAAACAGATGGCAGCGGTAACAACAGAAGTTTCATCCAGGGAAGCGGCTTCGCCGGAGGAAGTGCCATCCGGAGCAGAGGAAGGAAGGGTGGACCGAACCCAGACAGCCTCAGGAGGGCGGGCAGGTTCCCGCCCCGGTCAGGATATGACAGGCCCTGCTTCGGAGAAGGATTCCAAAGGGGATCCGGGTTATGCGGATGTACCGGAATATGAGATGCGTTCGCTGGCAGAACGGGAGGCGGCAGCCGGAAGGGAAGCAGAGGTCGTTGCACAGGTCTTGCGGAATTTCTTCTCAAGTTAAAAGAAGAAGGGGCGAGTGTAGTGAAAAAAAGAATGAAGTATGGACTGGTTTCGCTTGGTTTAAGTATCATGCTCCTGGGGCTGTCCGGCTGCAGCAACATCAGGGTGGTGGACAGGAACAGTACAGATGGAACCTCAGCGGAGCAGTCCGAAGATGACAGCAGCGGACAGTCTGAAAAATCCGGTACAACAGGAGACATGTCCACCGGAGGGACAGAAGCGGCGCCGACGACAGAGATCGTGGAGCGCCCGGCAAGTGAATATGAGCAGATCAGCAACAAGCTGGAAGCATGGTGGTTTAAACGAAATGACCAGCATCTTCCTTCCGGCTGTCAGGAGGATTTTGACATTAGTCAGTATCATGCATACTATGTGAATTCCAATGCACAGGACAATGTGATCTACCTGACCTTTGACTGCGGTTATGAGAACGGATATACAGCCGAAATTCTGGATACACTAAAGGAACAGAATGTTAAGGCTGTATTTTTCGTGACCCAGACTTATATCCGGGACGATCCGGAGCTGGTGATCCGCATGAAGGAGGAAGGGCATATGGTAGGCAATCATACCATCACCCATCCAAGTCTGCCGGGAATGTCCATTGAGGATCAGAAGGCGGAGATACAGGGATGTGCAGACTATATGAAGGAAGCAACCGGTTATGATATGGATCCGTATATCCGTCCGCCCAGAGGGGAATACAGCGAGCGTACCCTGCAGCTTTGCGAGGATTTAGGTTACTGTACGATCTTCTGGAGCATGGCATATCTGGATTATGAGGTCAATAACCAGCCGACACCGGATTATGTGCTGCAGCATTTTGATAAGTATTGTCATCCAGGCGCAATGCCGCTGCTGCACAATGTATCCAGCGCCAATACCCAGGCACTGCCACAGTTGATCACCAATCTGCGGGAGGCCGGTTACCGCTTTGGCACGATAGATGAATTCTGTAACTTCAAGGATTCTTCTGTTCCACAGTAGGACGGAGCCGGTCCTGTAAGGTCAAAACAGCTGTGAAACTGCCGGAAGAAAGTGATGAAATAAGATGACTGCGATTTCTATAAGACGCGACTGATTTTGGCTTGAATTTCCAAACTCTCTCTGCTACAATCATTGGTGGAGAACAATCTAAAATGTGGACGTGTGACAATAACAAAAAGATAATTAGTAAGGAGTGTAAGTAATGGACTATAATATCAGTTTTGATTACAGCAATGCAAAATTCATGGTTTCAGATGATAATCTGAAGGCGATGAGCAAGCGGGTATTAGATGCAAAGGAAGTATTACTGAGCCGTACCGGTTCCGGAAAGGACTTTCTGGGCTGGCTGGATCTGCCGGTAAATTACGACAAGGAGGAATTTGTCCGGATCAAAAAGGCGGCAAAGAAGATTCAGAGTGATTCTGAGATCCTGATCGTGATCGGTATCGGCGGTTCCTATCTCGGTGCAAGAGCTGCCATTGAAGCATTGCGCCACAGCTTTTATAATGTGATCGACAAGAGCATCCGTAAGACCCCGCAGATTTTCTTTGCAGGACACAATATCAGTTCTACCTATCTGGAGCATTTATTAGAGGTAGTCGGAGACCGGGATTTTTCCATTAACGTAATCTCCAAGTCCGGAACCACCACGGAACCGGCCATTGCATTCCGTATCTTTAAGCGTCTGCTGATCGAGAAGTATGGAGAGAAGGAAGCGGCAAAGCGGATTTATGCAACAACGGATAAATCCAAGGGAGCATTAAAGCAGCTGGCAGATGCGGAGGGCTATGAGACCTTTGTTGTACCGGATGATGTAGGAGGCCGTTTCTCTGTATTAACAGCAGTGGGCCTGCTTCCGATCGCGGTATCCGGTGCAGATATTGACCGTCTGATGGAAGGCGCTGCTTATTCCAGAAAGTATTGTCTGGAAAATGACTTTGAAAGCAATTATGCCCTGCAGTATGTTGCACTTCGGAATATTCTGCTGGAAAAGGGCAGAACCATGGAGATCTTCGCAAACTATACTCCTTCCGTTCACTATCTTGGTGAATGGTGGAAGCAGTTGTTCGGGGAATCCGAGGGCAAGGATGGAATGGGCCTGTTCCCGACTGCAGTAGACTTTACCACGGACCTGCATTCTCTGGGACAGTTTATCCAGGATGGAACCAAGAATCATATTGAAACGGTATTCAGCATTGAGAATCCGAGAAGAAAGATCATCATGGAGCAGGAAGATAATGATATTGACGGAATGAATTATCTTGCCGGACGTACCATTAACTATATTAATGAACAGGCAATGAACGGAACCATACTGGCCCATGTGGATGGTCAGATTCCGAACCTGAAGATCACCATTCCGTTTATGGATGAGTATTGTCTGGGTGAGATCTTCTATTTCTTCGAATTTGCCTGTGGCGTCAGCGGTTATGTTCTGGGCGTTAATCCATTTAACCAGCCGGGCGTGGAAAGCTACAAGAAGAATATGTTTGCTTTGCTTGGCAAGCCGGGCTATGAAGAAGAGCGGGAGAAGTTAAGAGCAAGGTTAGAGCAGTAAATTATATAGGAAAGAAGACAGCCGGAACAATTCCGGAAATGCTTAAGAGCAGGCAGCAATCGCTGTCTGCTCTTATATTATGAATTTACTTTAATGATATATATACAAAACAATAACACATTAAACAATAGTAAAAAGTGTAAATAACACAATTTTTAAATTCATGTTGTTGACTGCTGTATCGCACTATGATATAGTTGCAGTATAAGCAAGGCAAGGTCTGAAAATCAAAGTTCTAATGTTCAATTCATTATTCATTCTTGCTTTTATTCATTAATTAATCAGGAAAGAGCAGGGATGGGGATTTGGTATTCCCGCAAAAATCAGGAGGAGTAGCATGAAAAAGGATATAGCTGCAAAGGGCCTGTTGGAGCATAGTGATGTATTTGCAGATATTGCAAATGTGAATTTGTTTGGAAGCAGGCAGATTCTAATTCATCCGGAGCAGCTTTTGGATTTATTGTCTGTACTTAGCGGCGATAAGAGGATGAGAGCCATGCGAGAGGCATTGTTACAGATAGAAAAAAGGGAGGAAACGAGTATGTGCTTATTAATGGATACAATGGAGAGAGATTATAAGGAAAAAGGGCTGGAACAGGGAATTCAGGGAGCAGTACAACTACTGCAGAGACTTGGTCTGGACGAGGCAGAGATTTTGAAGCAGATTTCATATCAGTTTTCTCTTCCGATCGATACGGTGAGAACATTTTTATAGGTAGTTCCTCCTGTCCTTTGCAGAGGTCTTTCTTTTAGTGGATATGCGATAAATAAAGGAATGAGCCTTGACGATATAATGTTTTCAATCATATAATAGAGGAAATATCCGGAGCCTGTCCTGGCATTCCAGACAGAAACAGGACCGGGAGGATGAAGGCTGATCAGGAACCAGGAGGGACTGTCATGTTAACAGGAAAAACTGTAATACTAGGAATTACCGGCAGCATTGCCGCTTACAAGATTGCCAGTCTGACCAGTATGCTGGTCAAGCAGCATGCAGATGTCTATGTGCTGATGACACAGAACGCAACGAATTTCATCAATCCGATCACCTTTGAAACCCTGACGAACCATAAGACGCTGGTGGATACCTTTGACCGGAACTTTAATTACAACATTGAACACGTATCACTGGCAAAGAAAGCAGATATTGTCCTGGTTGCTCCGGCCTCCGCCAATGTGATCGGGAAGATCGCCAACGGAATCGCAGATGATATGCTCACGACAACGGTCATGGCATGCAGATGCAAAAAGCTGATCGCTCCGGCCATGAATACCCAGATGTTTGAGAATCCCATCCTTCAGGATAATCTGAAAAAGCTGGAACACTACGGAATGACCGTGATCCAGCCGGAGGTAGGACTGCTTGCCTGCAAGGATGTAGGAGCCGGGAAAATGCCGTCCGAACAGGTACTGCTGGATCATATCCTGCGGGAAATCCGATTTGAAAAGGATATGGCCGGTCTGCATGTACTGGTGACTGCCGGGCCGACCAGGGAAAGCATTGACCCGGTGAGATTTATCAGTAATCACTCCACTGGAAAGATGGGATATGCCATAGCAAGAACCGCAATGGAACGGGGAGCAGAGGTCACTCTGATCACGGGTCCGGTCAGTCTTACACCGCCGCCATTTGTAACGGTAATACCTGTGGTCAGTGCAGCGGATATGTTCGAAGCAGTAAAGAAGCATAGCGTGAATGCAGACATTGTCATTAAAGCCGCTGCCGTAGCGGATTACACACCGGCATCGGTTGCGGAGGAAAAGATCAAGAAACAGGATGGAGACAGCAGTCTTGCCTTAACGTCTACGATTGATATTCTGAAGTGGCTGGGTGAGCACCGGCAGAGCGGACAGTACCTTTGCGGATTTTCCATGGAAACCGAGCATCTTCTGGAGAATTCCAGGGCAAAATTAGAAAGAAAGAATATCGATATGATCGTGGCCAATAATTTAAAGGTAGCCGGAGCAGGCTTTGGCGTGGATACGAATGTCGTGACAATGATCACCAGAGATGATACACTGGAATTACCACAGTTGAGCAAGGAAGAGGTGGCCGGAAGGATCCTGGACCGGATCGCAGAAGAAAGACAATCAAAGAGAATATAGGATTATTGTGAAGGAAAGGGGTATGGGTTATGAGACTAGGAGCATTAGAGGCAGGCGGAACCAAGATGGTCTGTGCCATCGGAGATGAAACAGGAACGATTTATGAGCAGGTTTCCATTCCTACGACTACGCCGGAGGAAACAGTTCCGAAGCTGATTGAATACTTTCAGGATAAAGAGATTGCGGCTCTGGGAATTGCCACGTTCGGGCCGGTAGATGTCAATCCGGCTTCCCCGTCCTATGGCAGGATCCTGGATACGCCGAAGCTGCCCTGGAGACAGTATCCATTGTTAGACACTCTGAAAGCGGCGCTGCATATTCCAATGAAGCTGGATACAGATGTGAATGGCTCCTGTCTTGGTGAGATGACTTATGGAAGTGCAAAGGGCTTAGACAGTGTCATGTATATTACCATTGGAACCGGAGTGGGTGTAGGTATTGCCATTGGCGGCAGACTGGTGCATGGCATGCTTCATCCGGAAGCCGGCCATATCCTGATCACGCCGGCAGCAGGAGATGAGAACCGCTGTATCTGTCCATATCATACAAGCTGTCTGGAAGGACTGGCTGCAGGGCCGTCCATTGAGAAGCGCTGGGGAGCAAAGGCAGTGGATCTGGTAGATAAAGCAGAGGTATGGGAACTGGAAAGTGAATATCTGGCACAGGCCATCATGGATTTCATTCTTACAGTTTCTCCTCAGCGGATCATCCTGGGCGGAGGTGTTATGCATCAGATGCAGTTGTTTCCGCTGATTCGCAGGAAGGTATCCGAAAAGATAAATGGTTATATCCGGACACCGGAGCTGGCGGATATGGATTCCTATATCGTACCGGCAAGCCTGAACGATGATCAGGGGATTCTTGGCTGTATCCGGCTGGCGGAGCTGAGCCTGCAGGAGTAATGAAATTAATTGGAAAATCGGAAAGGAACTCATATGATATGGAACCAATATTTTTAAAGCCTGTCTTTAAACAGATGATATGGGGCGGGAACCGCCTGGGTACGGACTTTGGCTATGAGATACCCGGAGATGATACCGGAGAGTGCTGGGCCATCAGCGCACATCCCAACGGAGACTGTCAGGTGAAGAACGGTGTCTATGCGGGGATGTCCTTAAGTGAATTATGGAATGACCACCGGGAACTGTTCGGTAATACAGAAGGAGACCGTTTCCCGTTGCTGATCAAACTGATTGATGCCAGGGCGGATCTGAGTATTCAGGTACATCCGAATGATGCCTATGCGAAGGAGCATGAGAACGGATCACTGGGCAAAACGGAATGCTGGTACATTGTTGACTGTGATGCGGATGCAGAGATCGTGATCGGACATCATGCAAAAACACATGAAGAAGTAAAAGAGATGATAGAAAATAAACGCTGGAATGAGTTTATCCGTGTCATTCCGATAAAGAAGGGTGATTTTTTTCAGATCAATCCGGGCTGTCTACATGCCATCAAGGGAGGTACCCTGATCCTGGAAACCCAGCAGAACAGTGATATCACCTACCGGGTGTATGACTATGACCGCCTGAGCAACGGAAAGCCCCGGGAGTTGCATGTGGAAAAGAGTATTGATGTCATTGAGGCCCCGTTTGTGCCATATCAGGTTTCTGCAACGAGGGAGACCGGAGCCGGATATGAGAGGCAGAATCTGATCACCTGTGACTTCTATTCCGTGGATAAGCTGGAGCTGCATGGAACTGCGGCATTCACCCAGGACAAACCGTTTCTGAATGTCAGTATCTTAGAGGGAGACGGAACCATAGATGGAATTATGATCCGGAAGGGCGACCATTTTATTCTGCCGGCAGATTACGGGGAATACACACTGTCAGGAAATATGACGGTGATCACCTCCAGTTTGTAAGAGAACAATAAAATAAGATTGACAGACGAAAAGAGTCAGAATGGCTGGTGCTTCCGTGGCAATGGCTGCGGAGTATCGGCTTTTTACTATATATGCTTACGAGATACTGCTGATAGAAGGGCGGGAACGACGCAAATGAAGTTAAGATATATATGGATACCGGTAATATTGATAATAACAGCAGGGTTGTGCTGTTCCTATTTTGTCTTTGGAAAACAGTCGCAGCAACAGGCGGCAAAGCAAATACAGGTAAAGGCCATGAAGGAGTTACAGGAACCGGTGATAGAAATAATACAGGAACCGGTCACCTCGGAAATACAGCAAGAGGAGACAGAGGCTTCAGAAAGCACAGAAGTGCCTTACGACTATTTTAATCCGGTTCCGGTTTCAGAAGCGGTTGAAGACTCTTATTTTGATGATGCTGTTTTTATCGGAGATTCCCGGACAGAGGGATTTTTTCTGAATGCAGGACCCGGTGACTCCAGGGCATATGCCTATCGGGGGCTTACAGTGGAGACGGTAATGACAAAACCGGTCGTCTATCAGGACGGAGTGAAATGCTCTGCTATAGATGCATTGCGTGCGACTTCATTCAGCAAGGTGTATATCATGCTGGGCATAAATGAAATCGGATGGGTGTACAGTGATGTTTTCATTGAAAAATATGTAGCGTTGATCGATGAGATCCGCAGTATTAATCCGGATGCTAAGATCTATCTGCAGTCCATCCTTCCGGTCAGTGAAAGTGTATCGACGACCCATAGCTACATTAAAAATGATAAGATTCAGGAATATAACGCACTTATCCAGCAGATGGCTGGAGAGCAGGGGGTCTATTATCTGAATGTAGCCGAAGTAATGGCTTCGGAACAGGGAGCTTTGCCGGAGGATGCAGCCTTTGACGGAATTCATTTAAAACGGGAATACTGCGAAGCGTGGCTGGAATACCTGAGGATACATACCGTTCCGTAAAACGGGCTTCCGTACGGAACAGGAGTAATTCCCGGAATCCTGATTATACTATAAGTAATCAGGAGGATGCAGACATGATTTATGAGTTTGACAACGGGTTTCGGGAGATCGCCATGGATGCCATACGCACAGACCGGCTGACCGTAGGAATCCTCAATGTGGAAGCGCTCAAGGCATCTTATCAGACCTTCGGCATCTCAGAGCAGGATTTAAATGAATGCATACTGGATTCCATTAGTTTTCGCAGCAATGTAACCGTATATGAGGAATATTACTTTGGTACGCTGGGTGTCATAGACGTGGATGACATCTACGGCCCCAGGGATAAGATCGGATTCCTGATCCGGCGCAACCTGCTCCTGATCATTGATATCCGGGATATGGATAACTCTGTCAGTGAGAATTTTCAATATGCCCTGCAGCGGCTCCGGCCCGAGAACCCGGCTCCGGGGAAGCTGATCTATGGGTTTCTGGAACGTCTGATCTCTTCTGATAATCAGAAAATAAATAAAAAGGGACTTGTGATCGAAGAACTGGAGGAGGAGATTCATAAGGGTGATATCCACCGGGAATTCATCGGGGATATCCTTGCGTTCAAAAAAGAGATTACATTGCTTCGAAACAGTTATGAACAGCTCATTGATATCTGCGAGATACTGGAGGAGAATGAGAATGGTCTGTTTTCAGAAACAGAAACCCGCTGCTTTCGGGTACTTACCACCAGAATCGAACGCCTGAGCAATCATTGCATGATCCTGAAGGAAAACCTGGTACAGGTACGGGAAGCATATTCCTCTTCTCTGGATTACAGTATCAATGCAGTTATGAAGTTGTTTACCGTGGTTACCACTATTTTCCAGCCTCTCACGCTGATCACCGGCTGGTATGGCATGAACTTTACCAACATGCCGGAACTGACCTGGCGATATGGTTATACCGCTGTCATAGTATTAAGTCTTGTTGTAGTCATATCCTGCTGGTGGCTGTTCAAACGAAAGCGGTTGTTATAGCGCAAAGAGCCGTTGTAATTCAGACGACCCAGCCGGTCTGCAGCGGTATGTCGGTCAGGAAGCAGTATCTGCAGGAGGATTCTCCGTCTGAAAATCCTCTGCCTCAAAGGTGACCAGAACCGCATCCTCTACCGCGTCGCCCAATGTAACGATTCGGGACGCCTGACGGGCAATGGCCTGCTCCATAAAATTACGAACCTCCCTGGCATTGGCAAAGCTCTCGGAGTGTTGTCTGACACGCCGGGCAAAATATTCCAGGGCAAAGGCATGAGCCTCCTTCGTCATCTTATATTCCTGTTTCTCACACATCATTTCCAGAATCTGAACCAGTTCCTCGGGCGTATAATCAGCAAAGAAAATATATTTGTTAAAACGGGAGCGCAAGCCCGGATTAGAGCTTAAGAATTCTTCCATCAGATCCGGATATCCCGCAACGATCACAATAAGATCATCCCGGTGATCCTCCATAGCCTTAAGCAGGGTATCAATCGCCTCCTGGCCGAAATCATTTTCCCCTTTCTTTGCGCTCAGGGTATAGGCTTCATCAATAAACAGTACTCCTCCCATGGCCTCCTCTATGACCTGTGCGGTTTTTGTGGCAGTCTGGCCGATATAGCCGACGACCAGCTTGGAGCGATCCACCTCCACCAGATGGCCGGAAGACAGTACGCCCAGGCCCTGGTAGATACCGGCGAGAAGGCGGGCGACCGTAGTCTTTCCCGTTCCCGGATTCCCCGAGAATACCATATGCAGGGAGATGGAAGGCTGTTTCATGCCGCGCTGTTCCCGAAGCTTCTGTACCTTAATGATATTAACCAGATTCTGGATGTCCTGCTTAACCGATTCCAGCCCGGTCAGGGAATTCAGCTCCTCCAGCAGATTGTCAACCGACGGTGCGGATTCTGCGTGATCTTTCTCCTTCTGTGAAACAACGCCCGGCCCTGTATCCGTCTTTGCAGAGACACCTCTCAGTGAAGCTGAGGCAATGCCGGCGGAGCCGACAGGATGACCGGTAAAGCCCAGTGTTTTCAGATAGCGTTCCAGCATGGAGATATAGCTGGTCAGATGGCCGATCTCAATCGGAGAGCTGACATTGTTACAGGCGATAAAGGTCTCTCCCAGCAGCTGAAAGGTGCCGGTCAGAAGCCATGCGTTAGAATCCTTTCCGGCAGTAGTCAGGGAACGGATATCCTGCTGTGCAAAATAACTGAACGAACGGGGCGGATTGCTGGTAAAGCTGACAGAGGAGCTTCGCTGATATTTAAAGGTATTCAGGCGGGCAATATCAAAATCATAGCCCAGATAATCCTTGATAAAGGCAAGCTCTGCCCGCATATCGGCCCCGTCAGAAAAGCACAGGTAGGCAAGGAACTGCAGAAAGTCAAACTGCACCATTTCCCGCAGGTGCATACTGCCCCCGGGATAAATACCGGCGGCCTCGATCCGGTCGGCTTCACTGTAGCAGGCCTGAATTGCTGTTGTTAATTCATTGTTCATATGGAATGCCCCTCCTGTATATTGGATGCTGTCATTGCATTACAGCATTTGTATCGGGTTATGATTTCTCTTTATGGCAGATTATACATGATTCGGACGGGTTTGTCATTTCTTAATAATAAGAGAAAAAGTTTTCTGCTTTACAGATAAAAACGCATTTACTTAATAAAATATGATTGTTTTTATTAAACAAAATGCATATAATAGAAAGTATCTAATAAAAGCGCAAGAAATTATAATATAAGGAGATTAAATGAAATATATTTCATTGTCAAAACAGTATTATAAGAATCGGGATACTTATGAACAATTATATCAGAGTCGTTTCTGCTATGAAACTACAGTTCATATTCCAGTTCTGATCAATGGGAACGAAGCATTTTTTTCGTATTCAGAGGAAGTCATTGCGTTTATGATCCATATTTATAAAATGGATAAACAGTTAAATGCGATTCTTCATAAGCTGCCGGATATCGCCAGACAGCAGTTTATTATAAAGTGCCTAATCGATGAGATAAAAGCAACCAATGATATTGAGGGAGTCCATAGTACCAGAAGAGAAATTTATGCGCTATTGACAGGTGACAATTTTAAATACAATAACAGACAGATACATGGCTTACTGCATAAGTATCTTCTGATTGTGGATGACCAGAGAGTAAGTCTGGAATCCTGTCAGGATATACGAAATCTGTATGATGATCTGTTATTACAGGAAATTGTCAGAGAGAACCCGGACAATCAGCCGGATGGTGTTTTTTTTCGCAAAGGAAATGTTCATATACAGGCGGCAGATCTGAGAATTATTCATCACGGAGTCAGCCCGGAGGAACAGATCATTTCCTATATGGAAGAGGGACTGAGACTGATCCATAATGAAGCAGTCTGTCCATTGGCAGCGCTGAGCGCATTTCATTATCTTTTTGGTTATGTACATCCGTTCTATGATGGAAATGGAAGACTGAACCGGTTTATAAGCAGTTATCTGTTGTCCAGGGAGCTGACCTACATGACCGGGTTTGGTCTGTCTAATATTCTATACAAAAGAAGAGATCTGTATTACCATGCATTTCAGATGGTAAATGACAGGCGCAATCGGGGGGATATCACACCCTTTCTTATTATTTTTCTGGATTTGATTGGGCAGGGAATGTCAGAAATGATTACAGTTTTGAGGGATAAACAAAAGCAGCTGCAATTCTATGACAAAGCAATCGATACGCTTGGACTGGATCATAATATAGCGAGAATGCTCTTTATTCTGATCCAGAATACGCTGTTCGGAGAAAGCGGAATGTTCATTGATGAGCTGGCGGATGAGATGCAGATGAGCGTTCCGTCCATCCGGAATTATCTGAAAATGCTGGATGAGGGGTTGCTGCTGACATCCCGGGATGGACGGAAGAATGTATATGATATAAATCTGAATTATTTCTACCACTAATCCAGGACAACCTCCTGCAGCTTCTGTAGAAAATGCCGGGCTGCCCTGGATAAAACCTGATACTTTTTCCATACGATATGCATCCCGGCTTCCAGCTTCGGTTCCAGCGGGCGGAAGCAGAGATTGCTGTCACCGGATACATTGATCAACTTGTCAAAGCTGACGGCGTAGCCCATGCCCTCATCTACCATCAGGGAACCGTTGAACAGCAGGTTATAGGTTGCCACAATATTCAGATCCTCCTGACTGCAGGGAAAGAATTCCCGGAAATTATGGTTTTGAAATGCCTGGCGGGAAAGGATCAATGGTTTATCCATTAAGTCTGCGGCAGTAATGGTCTCTTTTTCTGCAAGGGGAGCATCCCTGCGCATGATCACGCCCCAGGTATCCTGATAAGGCACCTGAATAAATTCATACTTTGTCGTATCAATTTCTCTAAATATAAGCCCAAAGTCAATCAGGCCCCGATCCAGTTCCTCCATTACCGTCGTCTTGTCACCGCTGACGATATGCAATCGGATCAGAGGATACCTTTTCTGAAGCGCCCGGGCTGCTCTAGCCAGATAGCGGACACCGTCCGTCTCGCCTGCTCCAATGGAAATATCACCTGCTATGATCTCATCCGATAAGGAAATCTCATCCTCCGCCTTTTTCACAAGCTCCATAATCTCCTCTGCCCGCTTGCGAAGGATCATTCCCTCTTCTGTCAAAGTAATACGCCGGTTTCCCCGGATCATAAGCTGCTTGCCAAGCTCCACCTCCAATTCCCGAAGCTGTCTGGACAGCGTTGGCTGGGAAAGATGCAACGCCTCTGCTGCGCCGGTAATACTCTGTTCTCTTGTCACGGCAAGAAAATATTGTAACACTCGTAATTCCATTTTAGATACCTTCCTTTATACTTTGGTGCACTCCAGTCCGCCTACAGGGCTCCTCCCAGCTACGCTGGGCCCCTCCTCAAGGCAAGAACGGCTACAGTTATACCCTGATACAGTCCGCCTTCAGGACTCCTCCCACCTGCGGTGGGCCCCTCCTCAAGGCAAAGAATACCACATTTTAATATGCCCGGCAAGCATAACAGGTCATATAACATAAGTATTGGTTATTTATACAGGATATTGATAAAATACAGGTATAAGCAGAAATGCGGAAAGAGCAGAAAAGGATTGCCTGTCCGGGTGATCCGGTCCATAACAGGAACAAACAAAGGAATCATCCGTAGAATATAGGTAAAGGAGCTGTTAATATGAATACGATCATAAATAAAACATTCGATGAAGAACGGGCACTATACGGAATGCAGGATATAGTCATAAAAGATTGTAGATTTGACGGTCCGGCAGATGGCGAGAGTGCCTGTAAGGAATGCAGGAGGATTACAGTAGAGGGCTGTTACTTCAATCTTCGTTATCCCTTCTGGCACGATGAGGATTTAAAGATCAGGGATTCGGAGATGACTGATGCATGCCGGGCAGCGCTCTGGTATTCTCAGGACATAGAGATTACAGATACAAGGCTGCACGGGATCAAAGCCCTGCGGGAATGCGGGAATGTCAGAATGCGCGGCTGTGATATCATTTCACCGGAATTCGGCTGGTCGGTGCAGGGAATGGATACGGAGGATTGCACTGTTGAAAGCGAGTATTTCATGATGCGTTCCACTCATCTGAACATGCGGAATGTACGGATGCAGGGAAAATATTCATTTCAGTATATCACGGATTCTGTATTTGAGAATTGTACCTTTGACACCAAGGATGCATTCTGGCATGCGAAAGATATCACGATCCGGAACTGTGTGGTAAAGGGAGAATACCTGGCATGGTACAGCGAGAATATTACATTTGAAAACTGTAAGATCATTGGTACCCAGCCGCTTTGCTATTGCAAAAATCTCCGTTTGATCAACTGCGAAATGATCGATACCGATCTGAGCTTTGAACGGTCTGAGGTTGAGGCAGTCATTACGACTCCGGTGGTCAGTATTAAGAATCCTCTGTCCGGCCATATTTCCGTACCGGCGCTGGGAGAACTGATCCTGGATATTGCAGATGCAAAGGGGAAGGTTACAGTAAGAAAGCAGTGCTGCTGTGCATGATCGTTTTTGATAAGCAGGGAAAAGGAATCTATTGACAATCCATATGAATTTTTGTACTATCATATCAGAATTTATGTTGCAGAAACCAGAGGTTCTGTAACCAAGAGGGGCTCCTGCGGGAGCCTTTTTGTATCGAAGGAGGTACCGGATATGATACGCAAATACCGCTATGGAGAACCATTTGAAACGGAAGCAGTCACCATGGAGATCGGAGAGGAGCAGGGAGTGCCTGCCTATGGTGAGATCGACCGGGCAGATGGATTCTCCTTTTCTTATCGGATGGAGCCGGAGGACATTGTATATGGTCTGGGGGAGGCCAATCGCGGACTGAATAAACGAGGCTTCTGTTATATCAGTGATTGTACGGATATACCGGATCATACAGAGGATCAGCAGTCCCTGTATGGTGCCCATAATTTCATTGTGATCTCCGGCAGACAGTGCTTTGGCTTATTCTTTGATTACCCGGCGCGTATGGTCTTTGATATCGGTTATACGGATATGGAGCGCCTTATGGTAAGCTGTGAACGGGCAGAGCTGGATCTGTATGTAATAGAAGGGGAGAATGCATACGATATCGTAAAGCAGTTTCGGAGACTGATCGGCAGAAGCTATATACCGCCCCGCTTTGCCTTCGGATTCGGACAGAGCCGCTGGGGGTATAAGACGATGGAGGATTTTCGCAGGGTCGCGGAAGGCTACAGGAAAAACGGGCTTCCCATCGATATGCTCTATATGGATATTGATTATATGCAGGATTACAAGGACTTTACGGTACAGGAGGAGAATTTTCCGGATTTCCCGGCATTTGTGCAGGAGATGCGGGAGCAGGGCATCCGTCTGATCCCGATCATTGATGCCGGGGTTAAGGTAGAAGCAGGATATTCCGTATATGAAGAAGGAGTAAGGCAGGGCTATTTCTGCAAGCGGGAGGACGGAAGTGATTTTGTAGCGGCTGTCTGGCCGGGCGATACCCATTTTCCGGATGTTCTGAACAGAGAGGCCAGGCAATGGTTTGGCGATCAGTATCGGTTCCTGACGGAGCAGGGAATTGAAGGGTTCTGGAATGATATGAACGAGCCGGCGATCTTTTATTCCAGTGAGGGAATGGAGGAGCTAAAGACGGTGCTTCGGAGCTATATGGAGGATGCGAAGGAAATCCCGCTGTGGGATTTAGGAGCCATGGTGGAAGGGCGCGCTAACAATCCGGAGGATTATAAGCGGTTTTATCACCAGGTGGACGGGAAGCGGATCCGGCATGATCAGGTGCATAATCTGTACGGTTACTATATGACACGGGCGGCAGATGAGGCCTTCCGGCGGATTGATCCGGACCGGCGGTTCCTGTTGTTCTCCCGCTCATCCTATATTGGCATGCACCGGTATGGCGGGATCTGGACGGGTGATAACCGTTCCTGGTGGTCGCATCTGCTTCTGAATATGAAGATGCTGCCGTCCCTGAATATGTGCGGTTTCTTATATGTCGGAGCTGACCTGGGCGGTTTTGGCTCCGATGCGACCAGGGATCTGGTGCTTCGCTGGCTGGCGCTGGGCGTATTTACACCGTTGATGCGGAACCATGCCGCCCTTGGAACCAGGGAGCAGGAGGCATATCAGTTCGGGGATACGGAGGACTTTCGTTCCATTCTTGAGACAAGATATCGTCTGCTGCCGTACCTTTACAGTGAATATATGAAGGCGGCTCTGCAGGATGATCTGTATTTTAAACCATTGGCCTTTGTCTATCCGGAGGATTGCTTTGCCGCCGGAGTGGAGGATCAGCTGATGCTGGGGGATGAGATCATGATCGCCCCGGTCTACATGCAGAATGCGGGCGGGCGTTATGTGTATCTGCCGGAGGATATGCTGTTTGTCAGATTTCAGAAGGATGGCCGGCTTTCGCAGGAACTGCTGACCCGGGGCCATCATTATGTGGAGGTGGCTTTGAACGAGGTTCCGCTGTTCATCCGGAAAGGCAGATGCATCCCGCTGGTAAAGGCCGCCCGGTGCGTAGAGGAGCTTGATACGGAGCATATGGAGTGTATCGGCTTTCCGGGTGCTTCCTATACCCTGTATGAGGATGACGGACTGCATCGGGATTACGAGAATCCGAAAAATTACAGAAGTCTTACGATTCAGTGAAATTCATCGGGATTTCTTGAAAACCATAGTAACCCGTGATAAGATATTTTTACTTGTATATTTTGGCAGAACAGGAGTAACCCCATGCATTTCAGACCATGTATAGACATTCATAACGGTAAGGTGAAGCAGATCGTAGGCGGAACGCTGGCAGACCGGAACAATCAGGCACAGGAGAATTTTGTCTCGGAGCAGGACGCCGCCTTTTACGCAAGGCTGTATCGGGACAGCGGGATCCGGGGCGGGCATATCATCCTTCTGAATCCGGCGGGATCGGAATATTATGCCGCAGATGTGGAGCAGGCAGAGCTTGCTCTTTCGGAATATCCCGGGGGTCTGCAGATCGGGGGCGGCATGAACAGTGAGAATGCCGGAGCGTTTCTGGATATGGGGGCCTCTCATATTATTGTCACCTCCTATGTGTTTCAGGACGGAAGCATCCGCTATGACCGGCTGAAGGAGCTGGTTCAGGCGGTGGGAAAGAAGCATCTGGTACTGGATCTGTCCTGCCGGAGACGGGAGGATGCCTATTATATCGTAACGGACCGCTGGCAGAGATTTACGGAGGAGCGGGTGACCATAGAACTGCTGGAGGCATTATCCGTCTATTGCGATGAATTCCTGATCCATGCCGTGGATGCAGAGGGAAAGGCAGAGGGAATCGAGGAATCATTGGCAGAACTGCTGGGACGCTGGCAGGGACTCCCGGTTACCTATGCTGGAGGCGTTAGTTCCTTTGCAGATCTGGAGAAGTTACGGAAGCTTTCCGGAAACCGGCTGGATGTTACGATCGGAAGTGCACTGGATCTCTTCGGTGGAAGTCTCTCCTATGAAGCAGTTCTGCAGTTTTTAAAAGAATCCTGAGTTTCCGGTGGCAGACCGGAGACCGGGTTAACGGTTCTTCTGCGTACGGGCGGGAATTTGCCTTCGAGGGCTTGTCCGGCCTATGATGCGCGGGAGGAAATGAGAATATAAGAAAATGAAGTGGAGGAAGAGGACATGAAAAGGAGTAAGGCGTTACTGGCGCTGGCCATGGCAGCAGCACTGACCGTTTCTATGACAGGCTGCAAGAGTCAGGACAGTACGGAGAATTCATCGGAAGAGGTGACTACGGAGCAGCCGGCAGATACGGAACGGGAGAACATGATAGTAAACGGGGATTTCAGTGATGATCTGACCAACTGGTTTCTATATACCAATGGAGCAACTGCAGCACAGTCCGTAAATGCGGACGGAGAGATGGAGATTCAGGTCACGGAACCGGGAACCTTAGAGCATGCGGTTCAGCCTTATTACGATGGATTTTCATTGGAAACCGGCTGTGTATATGAATTTTCCTTTGATGTCCATTCCACCGTGGAGCGGACGATGCAGTGGAGACTGCAGTTAAATGGCGGGGATTATCATGCCTATGTCAGTGATATCATTACCGTAAATGAGGAGGTTCAGCATGTGACCGCTTCCTTTACCATGGAGGAGGCTTCGGATCCGGCGCCAAGACTCTGTGTCAATATGGGTATGCTGGAGGGCTGTCCGTCCGATTTAGGAGAGCATACGGTGTACTTTGATAATTTTGCACTGTATCTGACGGACGATTCCGGTAAGGTGGAAGGAGCCGGCGGTGTTGAGACGACAGATATCAATGTCAACCAGATCGGATATATTCCGGATGCAGAGAAGAAGGCAGTGGTGCGGGCGGAAGCTGGTACAGAGATTACCGGAGAATTTAACGTGGTCAATGTAAAGACCGATGAAACAGTCTTTACGGGAACGCTGGCAGATGCGAAAGAAAATACCGCCTCCGGAGAGCAGACGGCGATTGCTGATTTTTCGGAGCTGACAGAAGCAGGAACCTATAAGGTGGTCACAGAGAGTTACGGAGAATCCTTTGAATTTGAAATCGGGGAAGGCATATATGACAAAGTAATGGACAGTGCCATGCGGATGTTTTATCTGCAGCGTTGCGGAAGCGTATTAGAGGATGAGACCTTTGGACATGATGCCTGTCATACCGGAGGTGCAGTGATTTATGGTGATACCTCCTCTGCGACCCGGGAGGTAACCGGCGGCTGGCACGATGCAGGTGACTATGGAAGATATACGGTAGCCGGCGCCAAGGCAGCAGCGGATCTGTTGCTGGCTTATGAGAATTATGGAGAACAGTTCGGAGATGATACCGGTATTCCGGAGAGCGGGAATGGTATTCCGGATATTCTGGATGAGGTGAAATATGAATTAGACTGGATGTTACTGATGCAGGATCCGGAATCCGGCGGTGTCTATCACAAGATTACCTGTGAGAATTTCCCGGACAGCGTAATGCCGGAGGAGGAGACAGAGCAGTTGATCCTGGCGCCGGTTTCCACCACAGCCACAGCGGATTTTGCAGCGGTCATGGCAATGGCGGCAAGGGTATATCAGGATATTGATGCCGATTATCAGAAGACCTGTCTGGCGGCAGCAGAACAGGCATGGAGCTATCTGGAAGCAACACCGAATGACGGCAAGGGCTTCCTGAATCCGGATTCCATCGTGACCGGGGAGTATGGCGATCCAGATGACAGCGATGAACGGTACTGGGCGTTGGCCGAATTATATAAGACGACAAAGTCTGATACTTATTTATCTGCATTAAAGGAATACAAGGCAGAGGATATCGTAGACGGACTTGGCTGGCAGAATGTAGGGCTGTATGGCGTATATGCGTACCTGAGCAGCGGAGACAGCTCCGATGCCTATTATCAGTCCGTAGAAAGTCATTTTAAGCAGGCAGTAGACAGCGTGCTTCAGAAGGCGGAACAGGATTCCTACGGGGTGACCCTGGGAAGCGGTGATTATTACTGGGGCAGCAATCTTCAGGCGGCAAATAACGGAATGCTGTTGTTGATGGCGGATCAGCTTTCACCGAACGAGACATATGTGAGGGTTGCCAGACAGCAGTTGGATTATCTGATGGGCACGAATACCAATTCCTATTGCTTTATTACCGGATTTGGTACATTATCACCGGAGAATCCGCATCATCGTCCGTCTCAGGCAGTAGGCTCGGCCATGCCGGGTATGCTGATCGGAGGGCCGGACGCGGATCTGGATGATCCGTATGCGCAGGCAACGCTGGCAGACAGACCGGAGGCGGCCTGCTATGTGGATAATGTTCAGAGTTATTCCTGCAATGAAGTAACGATTTACTGGAATTCCCCGCTGGTTTATCTTATGACCGGAATGGAAGCAGATTAACGGAACAGGTATAATAGCAAAAACAGGAACAGGCAAGGGAGAAGATCGGTTTAATGGAGCAGGCAGTGGATAGAATACGACCGAAACATAAGATAAAGGAGATCTGGAGCAGATATTATATTTATATTTTATCAACAGGGATACCGGCGTTGATCATGCTGGGGGTATGGATTGCTATGAAGATCGGACCGGGCGGACGTTCTCTGATCATCGTGGACGGTCTGCACCAGTATATGCCCTTCTATTCAGATTATTATGAGAAGCTGAAGACCGGCGGCAGCCTGTTTTACTCCTTTCAGGAGGGAATGGGTATCAATTTTATGTCCCTGTGGTCCTACTATCTGGTCAGCCCTATGAATCTGCTGATCCTGCTGTTCCCAAAGGCCCAGCTCAATACGGCGGTAAGCCTGATCGTGTCGCTTAAGATCATATTATGCGGCTGGACCTTTGCGTATGCCGCTTTGCATAGAAGCAGGGTAAAATATCAGCATCCGGGTGTTATACCGCTGGCAGTTGCCTATGCCATGTCGAATTTTGTGGTGGGTTATTACTGGAATGTAATGTGGATGGACAGTATCCTGATCTTTCCGCTTATCATTCTGGGCTTTGATTATCTGGTGGAAAAGCGGGATGCCAGGTTATATATCCTGACCCTGTTCTATGCGCTGCTCTGCAATTATTATATTGGATTTATGATCTGCATTTTTCTGGTGATCTGGGCGATCCTTTATTCTTACAAAAGCCTGCGGGAGGCAGGAAGGACTGCGGGCTTATTTGCAGTCAGTTCTCTGCTCGCAGGTGGTCTTGCAGCAGTTGTTCTGATGCCGGCTTATAAGGGGATCATGCAGACTGCCTCTGCCAAGCGGACGCTGCCGGGCTGGGATCAGTATGGTTCCTACTGGGATATATTACAGGCCCATCTGGTCGGAAATGAGACGATCAATAATCAGGTGGATGACGGAGGGGTAAATTTATACTGCGGAATTTTTACCATCTTTCTGTTATTCGTCTATCTATTCAGCCGGCAGTTCCGGCTTTGGGATAAGGTAAAATATATTGGTATCCTGGTATTGATGCTGGTCAGCTTTAACACAGAGATCCTCAATTATATCTGGCATGGCTTCCATAATCAATATGGGATTCCCAACCGTTTTGCATTTCTTTACATTTTTGTCCTTCTCTGGATGGCATATGAGGTTCTGCTGCGTTACCGGAGGATTGCACTGGTGGAACAGATATTTGCCTGTATTGCGGTGATCCTTTTGAGCATATTCTGTTATACACAGGCAGGTGTGCGGTTGGAGAAGGTATGCTATATTCTGACGATCGCACTGGCTGTACTCTATCTGGTACTGTCTCTGGCATATCATTATCAGAAAAAGAGGGGAAAGCTCTGGCGGCTGATCCTTGCCGGAGCAATGGCGGCTGAAATGACAGCCGGAGCATGTTATGCATGGTCTACCAACGGGTTCGTAGAAGTGGAGCGGTACTTTGGTGATACGGAAGCCATCGCACAGATCGTAGAGGATGCTTATGCAGAGGATCCGGGCTTTTACCGTATGGAGATCGGGAATACAAAGATGCTGGATGAACCGACCTGGCATAATCTGCGCTGCCTGACCTTATTCGGCTCTACAGCCCATGGGGAAATGGTAACAGCCATGGGCCGGCTGGGATTTTATACCGGTGCCAACGAGTATCTGTACTGTGGAGCAACGCCGCTGACGAATGCCATTACCAGTATGAAATATGCCATGTACCGGGAAGGCGATTTTAATAATAATACATTTACTTATCGCAATACCGTAGATGGTGTTTCTGTGTACGAGAATCCACAGTGGCTTCCAATCGGCTTCTGTGTAAATGAGGAACTGGCGGATATGGAACCGGTATCTACCTACTTCAAGGTGCAGAATGATTTTGCAAGAAATGCAACAGGTGTTCAGGAGCCGATATTTACGACGGTAACCCCGGCGCTTTCTGCGCTCGGAAGCGGATGTACTGCTTCCGTTGATTCTGCCAATAAGGTTTCTTATACACGGAGCGGCACGGAGAAGCATACAGTACAAATAAGCTTTCCGGTAGAGGGGAATATGGATCTGTACCTGGATATCTCCGGGGGAAATGTCCGTCAGATCAAAGTATTTCTGGACGGACAGCAGATTGCGGATGACCGGTATCAGAGTCAGGCATTTCATATCGGTTATCTTACAGCAGGGCAGGAGGTTATGCTGGAATGTACGTTCAATGATAACGGAACAAACAGCGGGACCATTACCCTGCATGCCGCACAATTTTCCTATGAGATCTGGAATCAGGTTTATGAAAAGCTGTCACAGAATCCGTTGGAGGTGCGTGAATGGCGGGACGGATATCTGAAAGGAAGCGTAGAGGCGGATCCCGGCCAGATCCTGTTCTTATCCATTCCAAAGGATGAAGGCTGGAGTGTCTTCTTAGACGGGCAGAGAGTAGAACCGGAGGAGGTACTGCATGCATTTATCGCAATCCCCATGACAGCAGGAAGGCATGACATTGAATTAAAATATGTGTCTGCGGGCTTTCAGGAAGGACTACTGCTGACCGGTATCTCGCTGGCTGGCTTTTTACTGCTGTGGATCATGACGGTACGGCATAAAAAACGGAAAAAAGAGGAAGAGAAAAAGGCAGGGAAAACAGAGGATTTGAAGCCCTTGGAAGATTGACAAAACATATATTTTGTGCGAAAATTGTATTAATTATCTTTCTAAAGGGAAAGAACACCATATAGGAAGTATGGAGGACAGGGAAAAGGGGTGTAAGGATGAAATCAATATTTGGGGTAAAAGCGTCAAAGAAGCGGACAATTCTGTTGTCTGCGGTTGAAATTGTGGTAATTCTGCTGTTGGATATCATTCTGATCGTGAAGCTTTCCGGAATGGAGAATGCGGATGGTATTCTGGGTATAGCGATCGCATTTTCTATCATATCATTTCTTGTTGTGGCCGGCATTGCATTCCTGATGATTCGGGAGGGAGAAGAGGTTAACAAGGAATCAACCGTAAAGAGCGACAAGTACAAGAAGCTGTTTCTGAATCTTCCGATCGGATTTGCCCAGGCAGAGATTGTGGTTCCGCCTGGTACGAACGTACCGGAATATAAGATTGTGGATGCCAATGAGCGGTTTTGTGAATACCTGAGTCTGGAAGCAGGCTCTTATCAGGATAAGCTGTTATGCAACTGCAGACAGGATGAACTGCAGAATGTAAATGCATGGTTCCGGGCCTATGATAATTCCGGTACGAAGGAAGGCGACCTCATGTCGGTTGAGATTACCATGGAGAACCTGGATAAGGTATTCAATACCGTTATGTATAAGTCCGATGCAAATTATATCAATATGGTAGTCATTGATATCACCGAACAGAAGGAAACAGAAATGAGCCTGAGCAAAGCCAAGGACGAGGCAAATATCGCCTATAAGACCCAGGCGGAATTCCTTGCCAACATGTCGCATGAGATCCGGACTCCGATCAATGGTATTCTTGGTATGCTCCAGCTTACACTGGCAGAAGATGATCTGCAGGCGGATTACCGGGATAATCTGGTAACAGCCAAGAACTGCGCCGATACTCTGCTCCGGCTGATCAATGATATTCTGGATATCAGTAAGTTAGAAGCAGGAAAATACAATCTGCGCTATGAAGTATTTGATGTGAAATCCGCACTGGAAGAGACAGTAGCAGCACAGGTTCCGCTGGCAAATAATAAGGATCTGACACTGGACTGCAGTTTCAGCGGCAATATTCCGGAGATGGTAAAGGGTGACGGCGAACGGATCAAGCAGGTTTTGAACTGTCTGTTATCCAATGCGATCAAGTTCACCTCGGAGGGTGGTGTCCGTGTAAAGGTTGCCACCATGGATGGAGATGAGCCGGATAAGGTAACCTTACGGATCGCAGTCGTCGATTCCGGTATCGGTATCTCAGAAGCGAATAAGAGCAAGCTGTTCATAAGGTTCAGTCAGGTAGACAGCTCCGATACCAGAAAGTACGGCGGTACCGGTCTGGGCCTGGTGATCACCAAGCAGATCGTAGAACTGATGGGCGGTAATATTTCCGTACAGAGTAAGGAAGATATCGGCAGTACCTTTATTGTAGAGATTCCGCTTAAGATCGTAAAGGCATCTGAGCAGAAGAAGGAAGAGAAGAAGGAATCTGCAGTGATTTCCATCAGCGGACATAAGCGTGCAAGGATCCTGGTGGCAGAGGATGAGCCGGTGAATCAGCAGGTGATCGGCAAGCTGTTAGGTATGGCAGGCTACTCCTATGATATTGCAGAAAATGGCGAAAAGGCGGTAGAGCTGTTCAAGCAGAAGACCTATGATGCGGCATTGTTCGATGTACAGATGCCGATCATGGACGGTCTGGCAGCGACCCAGCAGATCCGGGGCATTGAAGAGGAGAAGGGTTTAAAGCGGCTTCCGATCATTGCCGTAACCGCAAGAGCCATGTTTGGCGACAAGGAACGTATTCTGGAAGCAAAGCTGGATGATTATATTGCGAAGCCGTATAATCTGAATGATGTGGTAGATACACTGAACCGGTATGTAGGCCAGGAGTCAAACGAAGGAGAATAAGAACAATATGTAAGTAATAACACATAGAGAAACCACCCTAAAACTTTGACCGAGCGAAAGGGTGGTTTCTCTAATTCTTTACAAGGCCAAACCACCTTGTGGGCGATTGTTCCTATATATATAGTTTAACACTTAATTTATGAATGTAAAGTCATTTCCATGATTTCTTTGTGCTACTGTCTGTTACTTTAAGTTCTTTTGAAAGAACGCTGTCATCTGGTCAAACGGGATAATATCCATCTGATCATACAGGTCTGTATGGGAAGCATCCGGGATGAGCAGCAGTTCCTTGTTATCCCCTTGCAGAAGTGCAAATGCATCTTTGCCAAAATAACAGGAGTGCGCCCGTTCTCCATGAACGATCAGCACTGCACTACGGATCTCGCCGGCATACTGAAGGATAGGAATATTCAGAAAGGACTGACAGCCGATCACATTCCAGCCATTGTTGGAGTTCAGGGAGCGAGGGTGATAGCCCCGCTTGGTTTTATAGTAATTATGATAGTCTTTAAAATACCAGGGTGCATCCTCCGGCATCGGATCTGCTACACCACCGCTCAAAGCATAAGAACCATTTTTATAATCCCGGGTTCGTTGTGCGCTCATTGCTTTACGCTTTTCATAGCGGGCCGCTTCACTGTCCTCGGAATCAAAATATCCCTTTGCATTGACTCTGGTCATGTCATACATGGTAGAAGCAACGGTTGCCTTAATACGGGTATCAAGCGCCGCCGCATTGATCGCCATACCGCCCCATCCGCAGATGCCGATGATGCCGATCCGTTCCGGATCTACAGCATCCTGCAGGGAAAGAAAATCCACTGCCGCCATAAAATCCTCGGTATTGATATCCGGAGAGGCCATATAACGGGGTTGTCCCCCGCTTTCACCTGTAAAGGACGGATCAAAGGCGATGGTGAGAAATCCACGCTCTGCCATTGTCTGTGCATAAAGGCCTGCCGCCTGCTCCTTAACAGCTCCAAACGGGCCGCATACTGCGATTGCCGGAAGTCTGCCTTCGATCTCCTTCGGTATATACATGTCTGCCGCCAGTGAGATGCCGTACTTGTTGTGGAAGGTTACCTTCCTGTGCTCTGTCCTGTCACTTTCGGGAAAGGTTTTATCCCATTCCGTTGTTAATGCTAATGTTTCTTCCATTATTTAATACCTCCTAATACCAGTCATGCTTTTCGTCCCGGTTCAGACTTTTGATCTGTTCCATTTCCTCTGCTGTCAGTTCAAATTCAAAAATATCCAGATTTTCTGCAATATGTTCCGGATTGCCGGAGCCGGGAATGACAATCACGCCCCGTTGCAGGTTCCATCGAAGGATGATCTGGGCGCTAGTCACGCCATGGGATCCGGCGATTGCTGCGATCGTTTCATTCTCAAGCAGCTCCTTCGTATATCCACGACCTCCGAAGGGATACCAGCCTTCGACCACGATTCCCTGCTCTTGAATATATGGAACTACGTCGATTTCCTGATAATAGGGATGAATCTCATTCTGTACTACAGCGGGTGTGATCGTAATCTGCGGCAGGAATTCCTCCAACTCTTCCACGTACCAGTTTGATAATCCGATAGAACGGATCTTACCATCGGCAACTGCCTGTTCCATAGCCTGATACGCTTCCACATCCTGCTCACCCGGATGGTGCAGAAGCATAAGATCAATATAGTCCAGCCCCATTTTTTCCAATGCATCGTCAATGGCGCCGGCAGCATCCCCGTACTGATTCGGATACAGCTTCGTGGTGACAAATATTTCTTCCCTGGGTACATCGGATGCCCGGATCGCTGCGCCGACAGCATCCTCATTGTGATACATATATGCAGTATCAATCAGTCTGCCCCCATGCTCCAACAGTGCCGTAACAGAGGATACACAGGTATCATAATCCAGACTGTAGGTACCAAGTCCCAGGATCGGCATTTCATAACCGCTGTTTAACAGGACTGTTTTGGTCTCCAGATTAAATTCACCCGTTTCCAATGCATTTTCAACCTCTGACATATCTGTATTATCACCTCCTTCTGTCTGTGTCTGCTCTTCCGTTTGTTCAGAAACTGCCGGATCCTGCACTCCGCTGTGCCGGGATGAGACATCGCTATTTGTGACACAGGCGGTAAGGGAAAACAGGATCACTGCTATTTGCAGTACAGATATAAACCGTTTCATGGTAAACACCTCCTAAATGTAATTTTTATTGAGTTGATAGATCAAAAAGTCAAGGCAGTCAATCTGTTTTTCGCTGGTATGTACCTGTTCCAGCAATCTTTTCTTATGCTCCGCCAGGATCGGCAATAGTTTTTTCCATTTACCGTTTCTGGCAAAGTCTATGCAGACAATGATCTCCTGTTTACTGCATCCGGCATCTATAAGATTTTGATATAGAATAGCATATACATCTGATGCGTCAGCCATGTTCCTGCACCTCCTGCAATTATTATATTTACAAAATAATGATATTGCAAATTGCTATAATTTATAACATGATATTCTTGACAGGAATATCACGATATGACATACTTGCATAAAAGAACAGAAAAAGGAGACAGATCATGGAAATTCGAATGTTAAGATATTTTCTGGAAATTGCAAGAGAGGGGAACATGACAAGAGCCGCGGAACGACTTCACGTTACCCAGCCCACATTATCCAAGCAGATGAAGGAGCTGGAGCAGATGCTTGGAGCCAAGCTGTTCCGCCGGGGAAGTACCTCCGTCAGTCTGACCGATGAAGGAATGCTGCTCAGAAAGAGAGCAGAGGATCTTCTTGCCATGGCGGATAAAATAGAACGGGAATTTCGTACACTCGGTGAGATTACCGGCGGTGATATTTACATTGGCTGTGCCGAATCCTATCTGATCAAATACCTGGCCCGTGCGGTTGCCCGGCTGAATGAAAGCTATGCAAATATCCATTATCATATTACCAGCGGAGATACCGGACAGGTAGCGGAACGGCTTGACCGGGGACTCCTGGATTTTGCATTTATCGTAGAACCGCCGGATCTGTCAAAATACAATTATATTGAAGTACCGGGGCATGATACCTGGGGCGCTATTATGCGAAAGGACTGTCCGCTGGCGGAAAAATCTGCTATCGGGATCAGCGATATTCTGCCATATCCGATCTTCTGCTCGGAACAATCGGCCAAGGTTGACCTGCCAAGGTGGTGCGGTGAATATATGGATCAGCTTAATATTCTGGCAACCTTTAACCTGTCCGGCAATGCGGCTGTATTTGCAAGGGAAGGACTGGGCGTGGTTCTTACCTTTGAAAAGCTGATCGAGATATCCGAGACGGGTGCCCTTTGCTTCCGGCCGATCGTGCCTGCCCTTCATACCAAAATGTATGTAATCTGGAAAAAGTATCAGGTGTTTACACCGGTCGCAGAGCTGTTATTATCGGAGTTCAAGCAGGTGCTAAGATCATGAAAACCGGCTTCACATAAAAACGAACGGGCCTCCTCGTCATAGGACAGAGAAGCCCGTTTCGGTTTTATAAGGGAGTGGTCGTATCCGTTATTACGCCTGGCTGTTGCCGGGTAACATAAGTGAAGAAGGTAAATTCGTAAGGTTGTTCTTTTTGGCCAGACGCAATAAGAATTTGTATCGTACCTGCACCGCATTCAACTCATAGATATAGCAGTCGATTAAGTCCGGGTCTGTCATATTTTCCAGATTTGCCAGAGCAATGTCATGGGCACGCTTGGTTGTTTCGATTTCTGCCAGCAGTGCCAGACGTTCCTGATCCTGGCGCAGTTTTAATAATTTCTTTTTTGTCATTTTATTCCACCACCTTTTCTACAGTATAGACATATACCGGGAAAATTATTCCTTTTGATCGTTAGAACAGGCTGTATCAATGACAGACTTCAGGCCGGCCGGATAAATTCAATCGGCAAAGAGAGATGGCAAAGAAAAATAAAAAAACCATAAATTGTATAAATTCTATTTACAAATGTAAAAATATATTGTATAGTAAAGAAGCAACAGGGAAATGGTACAGAAAGGAGGAACGGAATTCAGTATAGTATAATCGGAATATTGATTCTGGCAGTTATATCTGATTTACGCAGCTATAAGATTCCGAATGCATTGATCGTTACCGGAATAGGAATGGGAATTCTCTATGCGGGCTATCGTGCAGGATGGAATGGACTTCTGGATTCGATAGCTGGGATCGGACTGCCTGTAGCGCTTCTGTTTATCCTGTTTCAATTAAGGATGCTGGGTGCGGGCGATATTAAATTATTCGCTGTTATAGGAGGGATGATCGGACACCAGGTGCTGGATGTTATGCTTTATTCCTTTCTGGCTGGGGGGATACTCTCAGCAATTCAAATGGTTGTTCACCGTAGTCTGGTGAGTCGTATGAAATGGTTCTGGAATTATATTCAAACCTGCCTGAAGGCAAGGCAGATTATCCCGTATGAATGTGGATTTTATCAGGGCAATAAAGAGAATACCATTCATTTTTCAATCGCAGTCGGAATTGGTTATGGCTGCTGGCTGATGGAGAGGTGGGTGATAAATTGAAACAGTACAAGGTGCTGCTCTATAGTTCAGAGGAGGGTTTCGTGTTTGCGTTAATGAATTATATCAACCGGGACCCGCAGATGCCGATTCTGGCAATCGCATTTTCAAAACAGAATGAACTGAAAACTTATCTGCAGGAGCATAAGCCGGATCTGCTGGTAATAGAGCCGGATGGTTTGAGGAGCCAAAGCTGCCGGGAAGGAGCTGTAGAATTATCAGTTACAGGCGGCACCGTTCCGGTGCTATGGATACTGGATGCAGAGACGGGAAAAGAACCGGAAGGCAGTTTGAACTGGCCATTGGATCCGGTTTATGTCATACCCAAATACTCTCCTGCATCTGTCTACTGTCGCAGGATGCTTCAGATATTAAGCGAAAGCAATCCGTATATGAATATGGAGCATAGCTGTACCTGTGTCGGTGTCTACTCTCCCGTGGGAAGATGTGGAAAGACGACCCTTTCGAGGGCTCTTTGCAGATATTACAGCGCAGACAGGAGTGAAAGGGGGAATGGATGTCTTTATCTTGGCTGGGAGGAATTTGCAGAGCATATTGATGAAAACCGGCGGATGGAGGAATTGCTCTTTTATATAAAAGAGAGAACAGAGAATATTTCCTTGCGGATAAAGTCCCTGGCAACGGAGGAATGCGGATACGACTGTATTCCCTGTGCTGTTTCCTATCAGGAGCTGCGGGAGATCAGACGGGAGGATATATCCTGGCTGTTTGATCAGATCCGGTCAGACGGGCTTTATCGATGGCTGGTGGTGGATATTGGTACAGGCAGTCTGTCGGATCTGGAGCTGTTGACAGAATTTGATGTGTTATATCTTCCCTGTCTGCGGGAGGCTCATTCCAGACAGAAGGTGGCAGGTTTCCGCCAGAGTATGCAGGATCGAAAGTGTTGGGAATCATTGGAGGAGCATTGCTATCCCGTCTTTATGAACGAGGCCGGGATATCGTCGGAGGAAATTCGCAGTCTGGAAGAGAGCCGAAGGGATGGAAGCCAAAGAACGATGGCAAAGGAGGAGCATACGCTTGGAGACAGAACAGCTTTGCAGTGAGCTTGCAGCGGCGGTACGAAACGAGCTTGACCGGCGGGACACCATACAGGATGCACAGGTTCGAGATAGGATTGATGCTGTTATTGTGGAGCGGTCAAGGCAGGAATATATTCCATTAAAGGAAAAGCTTGCATTGCGGGAACACATTTTTCATGCGGTTCGAGGATATGACTGCCTGGATGAGCTGCTTCAGCGGGAGGATATCACAGAGATAATGATTAACGGTTATCAGACCATTTTCGTGGAACGAAATGGAAGAATAGAAGCATGGGAACAGGGCTTCTCCTCGGAGGAGCGGTATATGGATATCATTCAGCAGATTGTGGCAGGCTGTAACCGGATCGTAAATGAAAGCAGTCCGATCGTAGATGCGAGACTGGCGGATGGTTCCCGTGTTAACGTTGTGCTTCCTCCGGTCGCACTGGATGGAGCAGTAACGACCATCCGGCGGTTTCCAAAGAAAACCTATGACATGGAGGATCTGATCACCCTGGGTATGCTGTCCCGGGAGATAGCAGCGGTTCTGCAGCTACTGGTGCAGAGCAGATATAATATTATGATTTCCGGCGGCACCGGCTCGGGTAAGACCACCTTTCTAAATGCACTGGCGAATTATATTCCGGAGGAGGAGCGTATTATTACGATCGAGGATTCTGCCGAGCTTCAGATACATGGAATTCCCAATCTGGTCCGTTTGGAGGTACGGAATTCAAATGTAGAAGGAGAAAATGCGATCCGCATGAAGGATCTGATCCGAAGCTCGCTTCGGATGCGTCCCTCGCGGATCGTGGTCGGAGAGGTTCGGGGAGCAGAGGCTGTAGATATGCTGCAGGCAATGAATACCGGACACAGCGGTTCCCTTTCAACGGGACATGCAAATTCAGCAAGGGATATTCTCTATCGGCTGGAAACCATGGTTCTGATGGGGATGGATATCCCGCTGCCGGCAATCCGGCAGCAGATCGCTTCGGCGATTGATGTGATCGTACATATTGGAAGGGAGCAGGATGGCAGCCGCAGGGTATTGGAGATTGCTGAGGTAGACTGTCTGCGGGAAGGCGAGATTCTGCTGCATCCGTTATATCGCTATCGTTCTCCTATAGAAGAGGAGAAAGGAGAAAAGCAGGAGGACTTACAACCGAAGTGTCCGTGGAACAGAATGGAGAGGATCATACATGAAGAAAAGCTTTGTCAGGCCGGATGTCTGGAAGGGTATCAGGCGCTGTATGACAATGGAATATATGATGGTAATCCTGCTCGGAATGCTGGGCTGCCTGGGAACGGGATATCTGTTCTATGATTCCTGGATCGGGAGCATCTGTCTGCTTCCGGCTGTGGTTATCCTGTGCCGGTGGTATGGTGCCTTTAGGAAAAGAAGGCAGAAGGCGCATATGTTGTTAGAATTTAAGGAGCTGTTATATGCGCTGGCAGCAAATCTGCGGACAGGATATGCCATGGAAAATGCCTGGATCGCGGCAGGAAAGGACATACAACTTCTATATCCGCAGGGGTGTCTGCTGTCCGGTGAACTGGAAATGGTTGCGGCAAAGCTGCACCTGAATGTTCCCATTGAGAAGGCAGTCCGCGAATTTGCCCAAAGAAGCTGTCTGGAAGAAATTGATAGCTTTGCGGAGGTATTGGCTACTGCAAAACGGAGCGGTGGAAATCTGGTACATATGATGGAAAAGACCATAACAGTAATTACAGAAAAAATAGAACTGGAACAGGAGATACAGACCATGCTGTCCGGAAAGCGGTTGGAACAAAGGATACTGTGCGGGATGCCGATTTTGATGCTGTTATATTTAAGGCTGACGAATCCTTCCTATCTGAATTGCATGTACCATAACTGGATCGGTATCAGTATTATGACGGTATGTCTGGCGGGAACCGGTATTGCTGCATACTGGGGCAGCCGGATTGTTGGAATTGAGGTGTGATATGAAAAGGCTGGCAGAAGGCTTATATTTCTTTCTAAAGCAAAGACACTGGATACAGACGGAACGGACCCGGCAGGTTTTTTCCAGGCTGCAGCCGGGAACCATACGGCAGACAGAGGAAGCAGTGGATTTATATTACATTCATCTGATAAAGCGGAGTATCGTGCTGTTTGTTCTGGTAGTATCCGTCAGCGGGCTTCTGCTGGTAAGGCAGGCGGCGGAGTCCGGTCAGGGAATTCATCTGACCAGGAGTGATTATGGGGAAGAGGAGGATGTCTATCATCTGGTCTATCAGGATTCAAAGCAGGAGCAGCAGGAATTGTCGATCACCCTTGCTCCGGTCGAGTATTCGCCTGACGAATTAAGGGATCAGTTCCGGCAGGGCTTTTTATGCCTGGAACAGGCGCTGCCAGGAGAGAATCCGTCGCTTGATCAGATCACACAGAATCTGAGACTTTTAACAGCCATACCGGGTAGTGGACTTTCCGTTTCCTGGAGCAGTGATGATCATGAACTGCTGGAGGAAAACGGAACAGTAAAGAATGAAGAGATTACAAAAGCACAGCAGGTTCGATTGTTACTGGAATTAAGCTATGGAGAGCAGACGGAAAGCAGGGAGTACGAGCTGACGATCTTACCTGCAGTCCTGACCAGGGAGGAGGAGCAGAAGCGGCAGCTTCGTATGGAACTGGAACAGCTTCTTCAGGAATCCAGATATGAAAAAGAGGTTTATCTTCCTCCTGCAATTCAGGGAGTAGAACTAAGGGAGGCAGGGAGTGCAGCATCCCGGATCTGGATCATCCTGCCTGTGGGCTTTGGCATGATCGGCCTGCTATGGCTTCGACAAAGGGAAGCGCTGTACCGCAGACTAAAGCAGCGGAAGCAGGAACTGGAACAGGCATATCCGTATTTTGTAAATCAACTCCTGCTGTATACCGGAGCCGGAGCAACCGTAAAAGGCGCTCTGGAACGGATAATCCGGCAGTTGGAACAAAAAGGGAAAGGAGGTGAGAGTCTTTATCAGGAGCTAATGATCATGCGCAATGAAACGGGCTCCGGTATCACACAGGAACAGGCGTATATCAATCTTGGAAAGCGGGTCGCATTGCTGCCATATATGAAGCTGACATCATTACTGGCACAGCAGCAGCGGAAGGGCGCAGGCAGTCTGGCCCTTCCACTGGAGGAAGAGGAACATCTGGCGTTTGAACGGAGAAAGGAGCGTGCCAGACGGGCAGGAGAGGAGGCAGGTACCAGACTGCTGCTCCCCATGATCTTATTAATGGTGCTGTCCATGCTGGTAGTGGTGTGTCCGGCACTGATGAATTTTATGTGAAAGGAGATAAAAGTATGGGAACAATAAAGGATTTTTTGATCGGAGAGCATTCGGAAGATGGCATGGGAGTCGTAGAGGTGTTACTGATCATAGTAGTGCTGATCGCCATGGTGATCATCTTTCAAAAGCAGATCACCCAACTGGTAAATAAGATATGGAAGGCGATCAATAAGGATGCCTCCACTGTTTATAAGTAGGAGGAAAGGAATGAAGAAACGAAACAGGGGTCAGATCTCCGTATACATCGGCGGTATACTCTGTGTATTCCTTATATTGATCGTGACGATCCTGCAGGGAATAAGGATCTGGGAGGGCCGGGCGAAATGCTGTCAGTCCACAGCCGGAGCAGTCAGCAGCTTAAAGGGTGATTTTCAGCCGGATTTATTCCGGCGATACCACCTGCTCGCATTAGACCGGACTTATTATGGCAGAGGTGAGGGTTATATGGAGGAGAGGGCAAAGGAGTATCTGGAATACAATCTGATGACGGAGAATTCGCTATATGAATATCAGATCGAGGATGTCATGCTGGCCGGGACTGTATCGCTGCTGGATGATGAACTGTCGGGATTTCGCCGGCAGATCGAGGAGGATATGGCGTTAAGGCTTCCGATGAGCCTGGTAGAAGCTATAATAAGCAAAGCCCGGCAGAGCAATACCGATGATCAGGAGAGGGTATTAGAACAGGAATTTGGAAACCGGCCGGCGGCAGATGAACCCAATGGCGGTTCCTTTGAAGCCATCGGTAATTTAACAGGCGAGGATATAAAAGCCCTGGGACTGGAGGAGGAGCTGCTGGCAGAGGGAATCACAGACTTTGATGCTCTGACAATGGAGGACTTATTGCAGACAGATTTCGTAAGCCAGGGGAAAATGGAGAATCCCAGAGAGAGTTACAATGAAATTCGCAGCAGTGATATTCTGGCATTAATAATTCCGGAGCAGGCAGGTGCGATCGCAAAGGAGCAGATGAATATACAGGGCATTCCTTCGGCCAGGATATCCCGGGAAAAGGAGGAAGGCTTCGAACACGGGCTGCCTGTACTGGAAGGCATAGAAGATATATCCGGTTCGTTATTACAGAATAAGCTTTCATTTGAAAACCCGGAAAAGTTTGATGATTCCGGTATATCGCTGGATGCATCGGGTGACATGGAAGGGGTTTATGGAACTGCTTATGCAATGCAGGTCTTTCAATACTTTGGACATCCTCTGGATGCCGGGGAGTCCGGAGATCCGTACGCACTGGAATGTGAAATCGAATACATTCTGGAGGGAGAAGCCTCTGATTATGAGAATCTGTCAAAGCTGGCAGAAGAACTGACAATAATACGGTTTGTTCCGAATGCGGCGTATGCGTTTACAAATGAAACAATGAAAAAGGAGGCATTGGCTGCAGCTACACTGCTTTTGGCACCCGTTCATTTAGAAGCAGCGGCAGAACCGGTATCCTACATTCTGCTTGCCTGCTGGGCATATGGAGAAAGTCTTATGGATGTACGGGGGCTGCTGCAAGGCAAATATGTTCCATTTACCAAGGATTCGTCAAGCTGGAAGCTGTCATTAACAGGCATAAAGAATCTGGCGGAACAGGAGATATCCGATTGCGGGAAGGATCAGGGTATGAACTACGAAGAGTATCTGACACTGTTACTCCTGCTGACACCGGATCGGGAACTGCAATATTACCGTATGCTGGATGTGATGGAGTGGAATCTGCAAACGCACATTCCCGGTTTTACAATTCAGGATTGTATCGTTACATTCCGGCTGCAGACCAGGATCCGGGACAACGACAGAGTCTGGCATTTTGAACAGCAGGGCAGTTATTTATCAGACGAATAGAATAATGATAAAGAAGTCTGCAAATAGAAAGTCAAGTAGAAATTTGTGAACTTTGAAAATTTTATAC